>Ga0209533_1003697_pt1 | contig 13475 bp, 10 predicted proteins | sample COG_04_FD_184748 | JGI IMG/M metagenome (GOLD analysis project Ga0209533, IMG submission 184748) | Pelagic Microbial community sample from North Sea - COGITO 998_met_04 (SPAdes) (version 2) | ecosystem: Environmental > Aquatic > Marine > Neritic zone/Coastal water | place: Helgoland, sampling... | reverse complement strand
TAGACTAGATGATGGCTTTTTGGTAGAAGGAGTACTAATACCCACTAAAGAAAGAGTGACCGCATGTATATCTTCTCAAGTAGGCTGCAGCCTTAGCTGCACTTTCTGTGCTACTGGTTTCCTCAAAAGAGAACGGAATCTAAGAGCAGATGAGATGTACGACCAAGTAGCCATTCTAAGAGAAGAGTCATTAAAAGAATACGACATCAACCTTAGTAACATAGTGCTCATGGGCATGGGAGAGCCACTACTAAACTATGCTAACGTGATGTGCGGCATAGGGAGGATAACTGCTCCAGATGGCTTAGGAATGTCCCCACAGCGTATTACACTGTCTACTGCGGGCATTGCTAAAATGATAATAAAACTAGGAGATGACGGAGCTCGTTTTAACCTAGCACTATCGCTTCACTCTGCCAATAAGGAGCAAAGAAGCAAGATAATGCCGATAACTGAGAGCAATTCGCTAGAGGACCTGATAGAAGCACTTAACTATTTCTATGACAAAACTGGTACACGCGTCACCCTAGAATACTGCGTTATAAATGACATAAACGACAATCCATTTGAAGCAGAAGAACTTGTCGCTTTTTGCCGCAGAATAAAATGCAAGGTGAATCTGATAGAATATAACCCTATAGATCTTGCAGAATTTGTTTCTAGCTCTGCAGAAAAAATTCAACGCTTTGCAGATTATTTAGAAAAACATAAGGTCATAGTAAATGTACGCAGAAGTAGAGGCAAGGATATAGATGCTGCTTGTGGTCAACTGGCAAATAAGCTATCCTAAAAATCTTTCTCGTTCGTCAGCAGACGGAACTCTGCATGTTTCCTTCTTCCCAAACCAACGGTATCTGTTTTTAGCGATTAGATTGTAAACAGAATCTCTTAAAATCTTAGGAACGTATTTAAAAATAATTCCATACGCATACGGCCGTTTCAAGTAAGTGCTTATCGCTAGTACAGCGTCGGATCTTATTAGCAGCTTGCCATCCACATATAGCATTACACTATCTGGAATCTCATCAAATCCAGACTTATTTACAATACTCTTTCCTACATCAGATTGAAGTGAAGCAAATTGCAGTTTATGGGATTTTTCATGGCGAATAATAAAATCTACAGACCTATTGCAGAGATTGCACACGCCGTCAAAGAGTACTATATTATTCATTCGTATAGACAAAACAAGGATTAATAGATTGTGTTTCCAAGCAAATTTATGTTTCCATTTCTTAATTCACTCAATATTTAATAGATACCTTCGCACCATGGCCAAAATTTCCATTAATTTAACATCGGGGACTGTCTCTAAAAGTACTGCAGTGATAGGGATAGACCTAGGAACTACCAACAGTCTTATCGCCACTATAAACAGAGAAAACAAGTCTCCCTATTGTATTACCAAAGAAAAGGAGAGTATAGTGCCAAGTGCTATATACTTTGGCGAAAATGGACCTATTATAGGTTCAGAAGCCATAGCCAAACTAGTCGCCGAACCTGAGAACACTATTTATTCCATAAAAAGACTACTTGGCAAAAGCTACACAGATATACAGGATGCTAAGCAACAGTTAAACTATGAGATAATAGACGATGAAGATAAACTAGTAAAAGTAAAAATCGGAACCAAATATTACTCTCCAATAGAATTGTCTTCACTTATACTCAAGGAACTCAAGTCGATAGCAGAGACTCAATTACAGGAAGAAGTGTCCAAGGTTGTGATAACAGTTCCCGCTTACTTTAACGACTCACAGAGACAAGCTACAAGAGACGCTGGTAAGCTAGCAGGACTAGATGTGCTCCGTATTATCAACGAGCCTACCGCAGCAAGCTTAGCTTATGGTATTGGTCTAGACCCTACAGAATCTCGCACCGTGGCAGTATTTGACCTAGGTGGAGGGACGTTTGATATCTCTATACTGGAGATACATAATGGAGTTTTCGAAGTACTATCTACGAATGGCGATACCTTTTTAGGAGGGGATGACATAGACAGAGCTATTGTAAATCTATGGACCACAGAGTATAAGCTGAGTAACCTAAATACTTCTGATAAGCAACTACTAAGAGTTACCGCAGAAAAAGCTAAAAAAAGCTTAACTACACTTCAAGTATATTCTCACAAGCTAACTATAGGCACAAAAGAAGTTTCATTAAATCTGACTATCGAGCAACTTAATAAGCTCCTTAAGCCACTTATAGGCAGAACAATGCAATGTTGCAGTAGGGCCATATCTGACGCAGAAATAGAACTAAGTGCTATAGATGAAGTAGTACTAGTAGGAGGAAGCACCAAGACCAAGGCTATAAAAGACGCAGTAAAAAACTATTTCGTACACTCTGCGGTGAACGATACGCTAAACCCAGACGAAGTAGTCGCCTTGGGAGCGGCCATAGAAGCTGATATACTAGCCGGCAACCGAACTGATATGCTGCTACTAGACGTTACACCTCTTTCACTAGGTATAGAAACCGTGGGCGGCCTAATGGACGTATTGATTCCACGAAATTCTAAAGTGCCTACTACCTTAAAAAAAGAATATACTACATCTGTAGATGGTCAGATAAATCTTAGGGTAAGTGTGTACCAAGGTGAGCGAGAACTCTCCGCCGATAACAGAAAACTAGGAGAATTTATCTTACAAAATATTCCGGCTATGCCTGCAGGTTTACCTAAAATAGAAATGACTTTTATGCTAAATGCAGATGGAATACTACAAGTAAGTGCAGAAGAAAAAAGGAGCGGAACTAAGCAGGTAGTGGATATGAAGTCACAGTATGGCTTAACCGATCTAGAGATTAAAACAATGCTAAAAGAAAGCATAGACCACGCACAAGAAGACATGGACAAGCGTTCTTTAGCCGAGGCCAAGACTGAAGCAGACCAGTTAGTGTATGCTACAGATAAGTTTATCAGAGATAATGCGGACCTCTTTACAGCAGAAAACATTGAAAAAATAAATTACCTAAAAAACGAAATAGTACTTTCCATAGACGCTAAAGATAAGGATGGAATCGTTAGTGCTATGGATAGTTTAAATAACTACAGTAGACCATTCGCAGAAATAGCAATGGACAAAAACATCGCTAAAGCTCTGCAGGGTAAAAAAATAGAATAATGAGATTAGCTTTAATACTAGTATGTTTTTTGATGTTTGGGCAGTTACACGCTCAGGAAGCAGACCGCAGTACCTATAAACTAGGTATTAAAACTAGTATAAATATTTCCTCTCTATTAGGTACAGAGTTCGAAAATCCAAGGCCCAAATTTGGCTACTCTGCGGGTGCATACTTTCAAACCCCAGAACTTAAAAAGAATTGGTCATTGCACACTGAAGCACTAGGCAGTTTCCGTGGTTCTAATTTTTCTAATGGTGACACAGGCTACTCTCGCATCGCACTATTTTATGTGGATGTTGCAGTAATGCCTCAATACACTTTTCAAGAAGGGAAAAAATCTATTTCCTTTGGCCCATATTTATCCTACCTCGGTCTCTCGTCGCTCTATATAGGAGAAAAGAAAAAGGCCGAACTAAACAATCTTGATATAGATCCTCTTGATGCTGGATTTGTCACTTATTTCACAATACATGGGCCTTTGGCGAGTTTTCAAGTGGGTGGCAAACTCGGATTGAAAGACGTGAACAACGGGATCAACTTTGACACATACTATCCGCAAACTGGCAAAAATGGAATCATTAGAAACCTGAGCTTGGAAATAGGAGTATTATTTTAAAAAAAGAACATCAAATGAAAAGAAATTATCTAATAGCCATTGCCTCATTCCTTATTCTTACTCTCATATTCAGCTCTGCTAAAAAAGATGAAAATGCTGAGCAAGAAGATGTAATTTCTCAAGGAAGCAAGGTTGTAGCGGTTCCTATCCCCAGTCAAATAAACTTTGCTGGCGAACAAGTAGCACTAGATAAGTTTGAGGTAAAAGAAAGACTCGATAGAGAATTGCTAGTCAACTCATACTGGCAAAGCAACTCGCTGCTTATGATTAAAAGAAGTAAGCGAGCCTTTGAAATTATTGAGCCCATATTGGCCGAATACGATGTGCCAGAAGATTTTAAATACTTGGCTGTAGCAGAAAGTGGTTTGCTGAATGTGACTTCCTCTGCAGGTGCCAAAGGTGTTTGGCAGTTTATGCAGAGTACTGCAAAAAGCTATAACCTAGAGGTAAATGGTGAGGTAGACGAGCGATTACATCTAGAAAAAAGCACGATAGCAGCATGTCAATATCTAAAAGAGGCACATACTAGATTTGGCAGCTGGACACTAGCTGCTGCTGCCTACAATAGAGGACCAGCTGGTGTAGAAAGAGATCTTAAAAAACAGCAGGTAGGCGACTATTTTGATCTGCACCTGAACACCGAGACTTCTCGTTATGTTCTTCGTATACTAGCCCTGAAGACTATTTTTGAGAATCAAACTTCCTATGGTATTCATCTGAAAAATGAAGACTACTACGGATCTATAACCACTATAAATGTAGTGGTAGATAGCTCTATAAATAATATTGCTGAGTATGCCTTGCAATTAGGTACCAACTACCACGTCTTAAAGTCCTTGAATCCGTGGCTTAAGTCAAATGAACTTACCGTGGTAGATAAAATATATACAATAAAAGCCCCACTAGTAAACTAGTGAGGCATTTTTTAATTCGTACAGAATAATCTGTTATAGTTCGTCTTGGTTAAAAAAGTAGTCGTCTGTCGACGGATACTCAGACCAAATCTCTTCGATCGTTTCAAATGGTTCGCCATCGTCTTCTAGTTCTTGTAGGTTTTCTACTACTTCTAGAGGTGACCCAGTTCTAATTGCAAAGTCAATTAGCTCATCTTTTGTGGCCGGCCAAGGTGCATCATCTAAATATGATGCTAATTCTAAAGTCCAATACATATTGTTAAAAAATTATATAATATTATACATAAAAGGCAACCAAAAATAATATGCCTTTACACTTGTGCGAAAATAATTTTTAATTGCAAATAACCAATTTTCAATTAAATAGTCGTTAGCGGCTGATTACTTGCAGGTTAACTGATGAAGCACAATGCCTGTAGCTACAGATACGTTCAGTGAATCAATTTTACCCGGCATATTTATTCTTACAGTTTCATCCATTAATGCTAATCTCTCTTTGGAAATTCCCTTATCTTCATTTCCCATCCATAGTACCCAGGCGTCCAATTCGCTAAAGATATCTGCCGAAAGTTCCTTTTCTGCTTTCTCAGTAGTAGCTATTTGTTTTAAGCCCCAGCTTTTGAGATAGTTTATAGTATCCGATAGGCTGCTTACTCGAGCTACGGGTAGTGTAAGTAACGCCCCTGCCGAAGATTTAATAGCACCCTCTCCTATCTCCGCATTTGCTTTCACCCCTACTATCATAAGGTCTACTCCAAATGCTAAACACGATCTGGAGATAGCTCCTATATTTCTAATGTCCTGTATACCATCGCATACCACAATCTTAGGAGGTGTGCCCTCCTCATACATTCGCGTTATGGTTTCTTCTAAAGGAACAAAATCGATTGGACTTTTAATTGCTATTACGCCTTGGTGACTAGCTCTACTTATTCTGTTGAGCTTTTCTATAGGCACCATCTGAAAAGGCGTATCGCTATGCCTAGCCAAGTTTCTAAGAGCACCTATTTTCTGCTTATCAGCTTGGCTATTCACATATACCTTACCAACGGTCACACCGCTCTCTAATAGCTCTTCTACGGCATGAAAGCCTATTACTACTCCGTCTTTACTCATACCTTAATAAGCCGTATTCACCTGATTATACAAGTCGGTATATTTCTTACCAAGCTCAGAGCGATTATGCTGATTTGCCAATGGCCCTATATCTCTAAGGATCGTAAGATTCTCACGCTTCTCACTTCCTACCCCTTTCCAGTCATCACCACTACTTTTGCTATAGTAGCGTACTAGTTCAAATGCATCATCACCTACCTCTTGTAGCATCTTGTCACCCTTTTCCGTCTGACCTGCTTTGTAGTATATATCTGCAGATGCAGCTTTTAATCTTAAGTTTATTGGTAATATACTCTCCGGTATCACTTCGTAGCATCTGTCCAGCAGATTTACAGCTGAGTCTAGCATATTATTGCCAGCGTAGTGAGTTGCCATTTGTACAAACATATTACGAAGGTTTTGAGGAACTAGCTGAGCTTTCTCATCTAAGAACATCTCGCCTTTATCCATATTTCCCCATTCGTATACATTCATAAACTTGTCGTACAACATATCCATATCATCCATACCACGCATACGAGTATTGGCCTCTACAGGTAGTAGCTGATAAGTCAATCCATTATTTCTAAGGTACCTATCCAAGTTTAAGAATACGGACGAACCCGCAGTGGTAGTCCAGTATATCGGTCTTTTCCACCCCTCTTTAGCATTAGTAGCTATTATATCTAACGCTATCAGATCTCCTTTGCTTAGGCCTGTACGAGCTATGTTCCAATACATTTTGTCCACTATTTTGTCGTGGTCTTTAGTAGGTACAAATCCTGTTTTAATAACCGCATCTTTGTCTACATCTATACTGAAATTTTGTACTGGGAAAACGTTTATCATCTCATTAGCATTAGTCATCTGCATCTTTCTTTTGTCATCAGACGTGATGTATTGTAACACTTGGTCTAAAGGATAAAACTGCTGCTGATTAAATGTTTTTGGGTCATAGAACCTTACGTAATCACGCTTACCCTCTACCATTTTTTCTGCCGGTATGGTAAATGGCAGTGCTTCAGAATCAAACACCTTATTTCTAAGCACACTATTGTACCATTCCGTAGGTAATAAATTATAATTTATCACTCTCACGTCTGTTCTTATACCTTCTACGTTTTGAGCATACCAAAGTGGATAGGTATCATTATCTCCATTAGTAAAGAGTATGGCATTTTGCTCGCAACTGTTCAAGTAATTTTTAGCAAACGATATTCCTAAGTATCTATCTGATCTATCGTGATCATCCCAGTTTTGAAAGCCCATAAGTACAGGTGCAGCAAGTAAACTTACCACAGTAGCTCCTATAGCCAATCCTGTATTCTTCATTTTAAGCTTCTTACCTATGAGGTCGTAAATAAATAACACTCCTAAACCTATCCAAATACAAAAAGTCTGGAAGGAGCCGGCAAATGTATAGTCACGTTCTCTCGGTTCTAAAGGCGGCTGATTAAGATAAATCACCACTAGGAGTCCCGTGAAAATAAACATAATGAGTACCGTATAGAAATCCATCTTACTGCGTTTGCTCATTACTATCATACCCAAAATACCGAAAATTAATGGCAAGAAATAGTATGTATTATGTGCTTTATGATTTGATAATTGATTTGGAAGATCTTGAGATATTCCTAATCTAGCTTCGTCTATAGGTTTTATTCCTGATATCCAATTCCCGTTCAATCCATTGCCTGTAACATTTTGTACGTCATCCTGTCTACCTGCAAAGTTCCACATGAAATATCTCACGTACATCCATTTTATCTGGTAGTTCCAAAGAAACTTCATGTTGTTCACCATTGTAGGCTTTCTCATTTTAGCTTCTTCCAGCTTCTGACGGAGGTCTTGATCTTGCGGATTATTTCTTACTTGCTGTTCTAGCATCTGAATTCCCTTATACATATCTTCCATACCACTCCAGATAGGGTAGTATTGAGACTTATCACTCATATCTCCCATACGAGGAAACATAGTAGAATATTTGTCATCATATATAGGGATTTGCTTCGTTCCTGTCTTTTCGTATCCTTCTTCGCCTCTTCTGTATGTAGCTCCACCTTGTTCTACTTTGGTAAGCCTAGCATTCCAGTATGGACCTTTCACTAATGGTCTAGAGCCATATTGTTCCCGGTTAATATAGCTAAGTAAACTTTCAGCATCCTTAGGTGCATTCATGTTCACCGCAGGTTCTGCTATAGATCGTATTACCACCATAGCGTATGATGAGAACCCAAGCATAATAAATGCATAACACAGTATTACCAAATTTAAGATTGGCTTATTTAGCTTGACAGTATATTTTAAACCAAAGTATATTCCGATACCAATAAGAAGTAGAAAAAATAACACTCCCGAGTTGTATGGCAAACCAAATGAGTTTACAAATATTTTATCAAAAAAAGCTGCTACGGCTGGAGTTTTAGGAATAATTATCCATTGCAAAAGGGCAATAGAACCAAGTCCGACTACTGCTGCTTTGAGCACATTAGAAGTTGTAGATCCGTATTTATTTACGAAGTAGTAGAAAATTACCGCTGGCACTACAAGTATGTTCAGCAAGTGAAGTCCTATACCTAGGCCTATTACATAGGCTATAAAAACTATCCATCTGTCAGAAGTAGGTTCGTCTTTTACTCTCTCCCACCTAAGTATAGCCCAAAATGCAAGAGCAGTAAAGCAAGAAGATCCTGCATATACCTCGGCTTCCACAGCACTAAACCAAAATGTGTCCATAAACGTAACCGACAGTGCAGCCACTAGTCCAGAGCCTATTATAGCAATTGCATTACTAAGCCCAATTTGAGTAGCATTGATATCTTCTTTTAGTATTTTTTTAGCAAAATGTGCCGTAATCCAATAGGTAAACATAACAGCAGCAGCACTAGATACAGCACTTAACATATTTACGGCTATAGCTACCTCATTGGTGCCAGGAGTAGCGAATATTGAGAAAATTCTACCCAACATCAAGAACAATGGTGCCCCAGGAGGATGCACAACTTGAAGTCTATATGATGCAGATATAAACTCACCACAATCCCATAAACTTACAGAAGGCTCTAGTGTAAGTGTATAAACTACTAAAGCTATTACGAAACTTGCCCAGCCTAAGATGGTATTTACTCTTTTAAAATTATTCATTTTACAGATAGAAATATTATGTTTTGCTTAAACGGCGAAAATACAGATTTTAGGCATTTTCACTCATTAAAAAATTAAAATGGTAAGAATATGCACTCAAATAAGCCCAAATAGTATACAATCAATTTTAAAAAATTGATTTAAAGTCAGTATTAGTCCACCAATAGTAGATGCCTAGCTAGGATAAAAAGTTGCCTACAGCACCAAGAAGTTCTTTGTAACAGCCATATCTCCGTTTACAATCTTCAGGTGATACGCCCCTTTTGGTAAGTTAGATACGTCTATTCGCCTCGCAAAAGGTACGCTCATCAATTCTGCTCCTAGTTTATTAAACACAGAAAGAGAAGCATTCGAGTTTCCATATCCTGATATATTGATAAAGTTTGAAGCTGGATTTGGATATAATTCTATAGCTATTTGAGTAAGATCTCCAATAGAAGCTGTGGCATTCTCCGAAACAAAAAGTGTGTCTATGACTACATCGTCTCCACCGGTATTACCATTACCATTACCTGCCAAGGACGCCACATAGAAACGAATATCCCCCATGCCCGTAGCAGGTGCCGTCCATTGCATAGACCACGTTTGTTCATCTGTACTAGCAGTACTAGCAAATTTATGTGTGGCTCTTAAGCCATTATCTTTAGTATTAACGTCCGTTCCATTGGCAAATGAACCTACACCAGTTCCCGCTGCATCTTCTGCCATCATTTCAAAACCCCATACTGAAGTGCCGGCTTTTTTAGGGTTAACAGTAAGCGTGTAAGTAGCCCCCGCTGCATACCCCGTTTCTGGTATGTCAGATGATATCATATCTTGAGGTATTACTTGGGTATTAACATTATTATGGCAACCAGATCCTGTGCCGCATGTACTGCCATCTGTTGTAGATCCTGTTCTGCCACCAGGACTTCCTCCTCTATTAGACATAAAAAGCACAGCTCCAATAGTAAAAGCAAAAAGGGTCAATTTTGAGTATTTTTTGTTCATTTTTTGATAATTATTGTTCAAATTTATTGATTAGATTCAAATGTCTAGTCCATTAGACTTTGAGATATTAACAAATGAGTTAAATTTGCAGTAAATATACAAGAATGTGAAAGGGGTCAGCACCCCTTTTTTCTTACAACAAATTTTGAGCGTAAAGCAGCTAATATCGAAAATAATAGAAGAAGAGTTGGTAGGCACCGACTGGTTTTTAGTAGGAGTAGACACCAATACCGCAGAGACCAATCTGAAGTACTTTATAGATGGTACTGAAGGAGTTAGCGTACAAATTTGCACCAAATTGAGTCGTAAGATTTCTGGAATATTAGACGAGGAGTATTTAGAAGAAACACCAATTCGTTATGAGATTTCTTCTCCTGGAATAGACCAGCCACTAATAGACAAAAGACAATATGTACAGCATATTGGAAGAGAATTAGCCATTATAAAAAATGACAATAGTGAGATAGAAGGTGAGCTACTGAGTGTAGATGAAACCACTTTTGACCTAAATGTCCTGCTAACTAAAAATAAAAAAGAGACTCAAACCCTAGCGTTTGACGATATTAATAAATGTACAGTAAAAGTATCCTTTAAAAAGAAAAAGAAATGAGCTTACAACTAGTAGAAAGTTTTTCTGAATTCAAAGAATTTAAGAACATAGATAGAGCCACGATGATGCGTGTGCTAGAGGATGTGTTTAGAACCATGATTAGAAGAAAATATGGTTCTGATGATAACTTTGATGTAATTGTAAATACGGACAATGGAGACTTAGAGATATATCGAAATAGAGAGATAGTAGACAATGGTGAAGTAGAAGACGAGAACCAAGAAATCTCTATAGATGACGCTAAGAAACTAGAAGAGGATTACGAAATAGGCGAAGAGGCTATTGAAGATATCGATATGGCTACGTTTGGCAGAAGAACTATTCTTACTGCTAGACAAACATTACTATCTAAAGTACTAGAGCTAGAGAAAGACGAATTCTACAAAAAATACAAGGATAGAGTAAGTGAAATCGTAACAGGTGAAGTATATCAAATCTGGAAGAATGAAATAATGATTCTAGACGACGAAGGAAATGAGCTTATACTACCTAAGCGTGAAATGATAGAACGTGATTTCTTCAAAAAAGGAGATTCTGTACGTGCTGTAGTATTGCGTGTAGAGATGTATAATTCTAATCCTAAGGTAATCTTATCTAGAACTGCTCCTGAATTCTTAGAAAGATTATTTGAACTTGAGGTTCCAGAGATACTAGACGGCCTTATTACCATTAAAAAAATAGTAAGAGAGCCAGGAGAAAGAGCCAAAGTAGCAGTAGAGAGCTATGATGACAGAGTAGATCCAGTAGGTGCTTGTGTGGGGATGAAGGGAAGTAGAATACACGGTATAGTAAGAGAGTTGAAAAACGAAAACATTGACGTTATTAACTATACTTCCAATATACAACTACTTATACAAAGAAGTTTGAGTCCTGCTAAAGTATCTAGTATCACACTAAATGATACCGATATGAAAGCAGACGTATTTTTACCTGCAGACCAAGTGTCATTGGCTATAGGTAAAGGTGGCCACAATATTAAACTGGCTGGCAAACTGGTAGGTTACAACATAGATGTCTATCGTGAGAATAACGAAGACGAAGATATGGACGTGGACTTGAATGAGTTCTCGGATGAGATAGATAGCTGGATACTTGATGAACTAAAAGGGATAGGACTAGACACCGCAAAAAGTGTTTTAGACATGTCAAATGAGGATCTTATATCAAGAACAGAGTTAGAACAAGAAACAATAGAGGAAATTAAGAAAATATTAGCAGCGGAATTTGAATAATAATACTTTAAAAGTTAAAGTATTATTTTCGAACGCTGCCAAGGCAATACATGGCTGATAACAAAAAGACATATCGAATAAATAAGGTTGCAACAGAGTTTAACGTAAGTTGGAAAACCATAGTTGAACATTTGAACCAAAAAGGTTTTGAGGTAGAGGCAAAAATCACCGCAAAACTGGATGATGCCATGTACCAAGATTTGCGTAGTTTTTATAAAAAAGACAAGCAAGCTAAGGAAGAATCGCAACAACTGGAAATTAACATCCGTAAGGACGCTAAAACTCAGGAAATACAGGAAATTAAAAAGCCTGAACCTCCAAAAAAAGAGTTTACAGAAGAGAGTACGGTTTATATAAAAGACAACTCAGCCAGTAAGCCTAATGTTCCTACCCCAGTAGTAAAAACTCCAGAGGCAACAGCACCAATAGCAACTCCGACAGCACCAACCACAAAGGTGGAAGCTCCTGAAGTGAAAACTCCGGAGGTAAAAGCACCAGAAGTGAAAGCTCCAGAAGTACCTAAGGTAGAAGCAAAACCTAAAGAGGTTGAAAAGGTTAAAGAGGTTGAAAAACCAAAGGTGGCGAAAGTACCAGAAGTTAAACCTGTAGAGTCTGATAGTTTTTCTAACCTGAAAGTTCTAGGTACTATAGACCTCAGTTCTTCTAAAGCTCCAAAGAGCAGAAAAGACAAGCCGAAACCAGTCATCAAAGAGAAAGCTATAGTAAAACCTGCTGCAGAGAAGAAACCTAAAGTAGAAGCAGAACCTGAAGACAAAGTTGTAGAAACCGAATACAAAAGACTTGAGGGTACTAAAGTCTTAGGAAAGGTAGAAATAAAGAAGCCGGTTAAGAAAACACGTGCTAAGAAAGACGACGAACCAAAGAAAAAACGTAAGAGAATACGTGGCGAAAAGGTAACCGCAGATAAGCTTCGAACCGAACGAAACACCGGCAGACCAACTGGAAAACCAGGAGAGAAACCCGTTGTATCTCAAAAAGACATACAAGACAAAATTAAGAAAACGCTGTCTAGAATGTCAGCTGGTAAGCAAACTCCAGCTCACGGTGGCAAGGTAAGAAAGAAAGCTAGAAAATTCCGTAGACAAGAGCACAAGAAAAAGTGGGAAGAAAAACAATTACAGGATATCGAAGAAAGTAAGATACTTGACGTTACAGAATTTGTAACCGCTAATGATCTTGCCAATATGATGGATGTAAATGTAAACGAGATTATTGGGGCTTGTTTCTCTCTTGGTCTTATGGTTTCCATAAATCAACGTCTAGATGCTGAAACTATACAAATAGTAGCTGAAGAGTTTGACTATGAAGTAAACTTTGTAGATGCCGATGAAACAATAGAGATAGAAGAGGAAGGCGATAAAGAAGAAGATTTACTACCACGCCACCCTATTGTTACGGTAATGGGTCACGTGGATCACGGTAAGACTTCGTTACTAGATCATATACGAAATGCAAACGTAATCGCTGGTGAAGCTGGTGGTATAACACAACACGTTGCATCATACGAGGTACAACTGAAGGACGGTAGCAAAATGACATTCATAGATACTCCGGGTCACGAAGCGTTTACCGCTATGCGTGCTAGGGGTGCTCAAGTTACGGATATTGCCATTATAGTAATAGCTGCAGATGATGTTGTGATGCCTCAAACTAAGGAGGCAATAAGTCACGCTCAAGCTGCCAATGTACCTATAGTTTTTGCTATCAACAAGATAGACAAAGATGGT
>Ga0209533_1003695_pt1 | contig 13478 bp, 8 predicted proteins | sample COG_04_FD_184748 | JGI IMG/M metagenome (GOLD analysis project Ga0209533, IMG submission 184748) | Pelagic Microbial community sample from North Sea - COGITO 998_met_04 (SPAdes) (version 2) | ecosystem: Environmental > Aquatic > Marine > Neritic zone/Coastal water | place: Helgoland, sampling... | reverse complement strand
TACTCATATCTGTAACACTACTCGTATCCCAATCACTGATATCTCCATTGAATGATGAGGCGCCACTAAACATATAACTCATATTTGTAACACTACTCGTATCCCATTTACTGATATCTCCATTGAACTTTTGATTGTTATAAAACATATTACTCATATCTGTAACATTACTCGTATTCCATTTACTGATATCCCTATTGAATGAGCTGTTCTTAAACAAATCACTCATATCTGTAATGTTACTCGTATCCCAATCACTTATGTCACCGTATTTTTCTACCCCACCTATATATGAAATCGTTACTGAGTAGTCGTCGATCGGGCCGTTCAACTTCTTATATAAATTTAATGCATCTTGTGAAATAGGGGGTTTGATATCCTTATTATTATTATTCCCTTCCACAACCTGACATCCACAATTACTTCTTAGTAAATAAAATAAAAAGATACCAACTATAAAGCACACAATCAAACAAATTAATTCACGATCCATATTTATATAATATAATATATTTTTTTTTTATCACAATTTCTTTAATTTTTGACCCAATCACAATTTCTTTAATAAAGATTCCATTAAATCTCTTTCAGATGATTTTTTATTCCTATTTTTCAAAAAAACATAATAATCATTTATATTGTAATATCTATTAAATATGTCTTTAACAGATATACCAATCTTATTTTTATCAAGTGATATAATGTATCCTTTTTCTTCAATTTGTAAGTTGTTTTTTTTTATTAAAATGATGTGTTGATCAATAAATATATCGTTATCAGATTTATCATAAAAATAGAAATTCAAAAGTTTCTGTTGAATTTTAGGATTAAGAAAATAAACAATGGTATTTTGTTTATCTTCAGTTAAATCAAGAATGTCTTCGAGTATTTCTGTATCCATATACTATTTAATAATATATTTTTATATATAATAAGTGTAGATATGATAACAGATATTAAAGTAATAAAAGAATCATTGGAAGATCATGTTGAAGTGGAATTACCATATCCATTCAAAGAAAATACTATGATAAAATACATATCGATGAAAGATGGCGAACAATTCTTTTCAAATGGTGGGAGATATGTCCGGATGTTGAATCAGAAAATATTATTATGTAATACAGGGAGATCGTGGGCGGTTCCAACAGATATATGTGATAAAGGGGGAGATATAATATACAGATCAAGATTTTTTGTTCATAAAGATTTTGAAAATAAAGATAGTGAAAAAGTAAAAGAATTAGAATCGGTTATAAAATCACAACAAGAAGTGATAAAAAAACTATCACAACAAGTAAAAATGAAAGCAGAAGAAAATGAAAAATTAAAAATGTATATTCAACGAAGATAAATATATATTCTATATTATATGAACGATATAATTAAATTAATATTATTTAATATAATATTGATAGGATCATTGTATTATGATAAAAGATTTAGTATCCCTATAATAGTAGTAATGATGGTATATTTTATAACAATCAAAAGTTCAATTAGAACTAAAATAGTGGAAGGATACGGGTTCTTTGATAATTTTGTAGAGTTACCTGAATTCTCTAAATATGATTATTCGCCAACTCTACCCAATTCAATATTACATAATTCACAAGATCAAGGATATTCTAGTATATTCTCATTCTTTAACGGTGGTGGTAAATACAGTACACTTAAGAATGATAGAATGACTACACTCGAAGAAACAAATAACCTTATTGATCAATTGATAGGTATGTTTGAAATGGGTCAAGAGAATTGTAAAGGTGGGTTTGAAAAATTCTCTGAATGTAGTCGTGATTGTGGATACGGAACACAGGAGCAAGTATATAGGGTTACTCAAGAAAAAGGACCAAATGGGATAGATTGTCCATATACAGAAGGTCACAAAATAAAGAAACCTTGTATTCTCAGAGATTGTGATGTAGATGAAAAATGTCGTCACAATTATGAATGCAGAAGCAGGGATTGTGATAATGGAACTTGTAAAAGAGTCGGCGAATGCGATGAAGATACATTATACCATTGTTATACAGAAGAAGAATGTGTTGGATTGAATGGAAAATATAATACAGATTCAAGAAATAGATATGAATGGGATTCACGAACCAATACATGCTCATTTGAATATACACCACAGACAGAATATAGATATTTTGGGAAACCTGAGTTGCCTGAAAGTGGAGAAGGTGGCGGTGAAGAAGGATGTCTTGTCGATGAAGAATGTAATTCCGATCAATATTGTGATGATAATAATGAATGTAAAAACACATATAGTGATTATTTTTGGACAAATAAAAAAACATCTTGTAATGAAATGTGTAAAGGTCTAGATAAAGATTTAACGTGTGATTATGAAAGTCTACTTGAAATAAAAGGAGGTGATGAACTTAGTAGTTATAACAAACTATACAATCCTTTAAAGGAGGATGAAAGATGGAAGGGAGGTCCAGGAGGGAGCGGGTGTAGTGACCGAACATTTTCAAACGGATCCAAACACATCTCGGTGGATACACGTGGGCCGGGAGGGAATAATCATTGCAACGCCCCCGACGTAGACGTAGATCCCGAATATAAAGATCTGTGCGATTGGAAGCACGACGGCACGGACCGGCGCGCCGGAGCATGTAAATGTAAAGAGAATCAATATTAGAATCAATATTAGAATATATATTTGATATAATATAATAAATTATAATTTAAATTATCTAATATAATATATGAGTAATGTAAAATTACTATTATCTTTTAATATAATAATAATATTTTTATCATATTATTTCAATAAATATGCAATCATAATATTTCCGTTCGTATTTATATTTTTAATCACAATGTTTTTACAATTACATTATAAAAAGAATATTGAAGGTTTTATAGATGAAAATGAACGTGGTGATGAAATATTTTCAGTATGGGATAATTTAGGTCAAGACACATATGAAGAAGGTAATAATATAATATTAGATAAGATAAATCAACTATTAAAAGTATTAATAGATGTTGAGAAGAATGTTGAAGAAAAATATTATGATGAAAAATGCGAAGGTGAATTTATAGTTGATAAAGAAAAAAAAGATTGTGGATATAATGTTTATGATGAAAAAACATATAAAATAACAAAACAAGGTTATGATTGTGATCATAGAGCAGGTCACAAAGAAAGAACATTTAAACCGTTATGTAGATTGGATGAAAAATGTAGAAAGGACAGAGATTGTGAAAGAGGTAAATGTGCAAATGGTGAATGTAAAATAGATTTTGAATGTAAATCTAATAAATTAAATAATTGCGATGAAGATGGTTGTGATAAACTTAATGAAAATATAGGATATAATAAATATAAATTTACTGATGGAAGATGTAGAATAGATAGTTGTAATATAAAACAATATGATAATTGTGATGAAGAAGGATGTAATGGTTTAAGAGATTACAGATTCATGTGGGATGAAAATGATAAAGCTTGTATAAGAAAAGATTTAGAAGTAACAAAATGTAGTCAATATAATTGTCCTACAGGATATTCAAATATAAATGATGAATTTGAATGTAGAAAGAAATTAACAAGAGAAGAAGTACAAGAAAGAGAAGGAGATACAGATTTAGGTGAAGGAGATGTAAGTGGACATTTAGATATGTGTAGTAGAAATGTATGTTGTAAAGAGAATTATACTTGTGAAAGATATTATGCTCTTAATGACAATGATTTAAAAAATTGTGATTGTGAAGATGGTGAAGGTGACGATTGTGATGAAAATTGTTTTCATGGAGGTACAATCCATTCATATGAATATTATGATCCTAGTGATAGCGAATATAAAAAACAATATTATCCTTATAAAACAAATAAAAATGAAGGTGATACATTTCCAGATGAGTCTAAATATTGTTTAGATTTTGGATGTGATAAAGAAGAATGTTTAGAACCAGCACCAGCACCAGCACCAGCACCAGGACCAGCACCAGGACCAGCACCAGGACCTGCACCAGGACCAGCACCAGCACCAGCACCAGCACAATGTTCAAATATTGATAATGAAAATAATTGTAATAACACTAATGGACAATGTAAATGGTGTGAAGGTGATTCAGGTCTCCAAGGACCATGTATTGAATCCACTTCTACTTGTCCAGTATATTGTTTAAAAGAGGCAGAAAATCAAGGTGGTGAACGTCGTATAGATAGTATAGATAACAATTGCCCCTCTCACACGAGATGGAGTTGTGAGAGATCATTTCAATGGATGGATGTTGATAATAATATAGCTCGCAGATGTAAAAGATTTTTAACTCGATGCTATCCGGATGACTCCCAACCGAAATGTTACAATACGTGTGATAGTTTCCCCTGTTCGATGTGAGTTGGTTAAATTTATGATGTTCGGATAAAATTTTTCCGGAATACATAGTTCAGACCTTTCTTCATATCTACCCAACACGAACAGATATAAATACCTATGAATCAGTATTAGAATACAATAGATTTATAAATACTTCTCTCTAAGAAAACATAAAATTTCCATTAATATTACACAATCCATTTTATTGTATTCAATTATTTCAGCGATTTCATTATATCTTTTTAATGGTATATTTTTATCTTTTTGTAAACATAATTCTTTAAATCGGATCATGGCATCCAAACCATTATCAGTATCAGACCAGGTAGATTGTATCATACAGTGTTTGTACATATTTTTTCCAATAGTTTTTAATGAAAAATTAAAACAATCTTTTATAATAATAGGTTCTTGTCTGAAGAAATGAAGAAGATCAATCATAATCATTTTAGGTAATTTAATATTCGGGAACCGTTTGTGAATGTTTTCTAAATAAGTTTTTTCGGCGTGACCCCAATGATATATTTTAATATGATCATATTTAGAAATAAAATTTAACCAATTCTGAATGTTTCGTTTTTCAGCTTCAATAGTTAAATGGTCAATAGTGAAATCTTTAAAGATATATTTCCCATCTTTTATAATAATCAATCCAATTATACAAATATTGGGCAAATCATATTGTGATTTATTGTAAAAATAATTTCCTTTTTCTTCTAAATTAATAACACTTTCAATATCTAATACAAATTCAATTGTGTCTTGTTTAAGAATATCTTTAAAATCTTTTGTAATATTTCTGGGTTCAATTAATAATTCGTTATTTTTGTTCATATGAATAATTTTTTCTTGAACATATTTAGTATCAGAATTTCTAAATTCATATAGATTTTTAATTAAATAAAGATTATCCCAAGTATTTATTCCTATACTGATTAATCTATTTCTTTCTTCATATGATATTTTCCATATGAGGGTCATCTCTTTAATTTTTTCAGCAAGTTTTTTCTTTTCAGATTCCCAACAACTTTGTTTATTATTCATATTAGGATATAGTTCAATACAAGATGGTTTAGGATATAATTGTAAATCATTTTTACGCAATCTATTTAACCATTGTAATGCATTGATAATATTATTTCTAAATGAATTATCAAAAATAACTAAACCAATATGTTCTCGTTTATTCAATAATTGATTATTATATTTATATGATTTACCAAACAAGAAATAAATATTATTTCGTGGAACATATTTTCTAAGAGCAGAATTAAAAGCATATAATCCACATTTGTTGTAAAAAACATTATATGTATTACATATTTCTCTACATCCTTTTTTAAATGTTAAAACTTCCGGAACCAAATTAATAATTAAATATTCATCTTTATTGATAGTATTTAATGATATATTAGTTATTTCATTGAATATTTTTATAAATAAATGTTTTTTAATCATGATATCACATTTAACAATTAATTTATATTTATCATTTAATAGCATAGGATTAATAATTAATGGTGTGTTATCATAAATTTTAGAAATAGTGGTATCTATATTATTATATTTATTTATAATTAAATCAGTATAATATTGTTTAGTAATTTTAATAATATTATTAAAAAAATCATCAATATAATCAGATGAAATTTTATTAACATATTTATTAAAATAATTATTAACATCTTTTTCAAAATGTAAATTATTATTGAGATGAGTTTGTAATTCAAAGTAGTCACAAACTGGGTCATTGTTGATGTAATTACGGAGCAACCTGAATTCACGAATGTCTGACAAATACTCCATTATAAAAAGAATAATATTTAAATTGTGATAATTAAAATAATTTATTTAAATCTGAATAATCATCACTAATTATTTTTTTGATTTTTGTTATGTCAAATAATTTTTCTAGTGTAAGATAATAATAATAATATTTATTTTTGATCACAATATTAGTCAAGTTATCAATTTCATTATTTTTAAGATAATATAATAATATAAATTTAGTATCTTTGCTAATATTAGATTCATTATAAATCAATTCAAGATTTTGTTTTAAGTCTGTATCTTTATTATTTGTGATTAAAAGAAATCCAATGCCGGGTGGAAAATCACCGTTGTCAACAAGTCTTTGAAGATCATCTGCATTTATTTTAAATGATTCATCATACTGGAGTTTTGATAATGTGACTCGGTAAATTTTATATGAATTATCAACTTCAACTTCGTTTTCTCCTAGAATTTTAGAAGGTCCGATAGACTTAATCTTACCAGTATATTTACGTTTATCTTTTTTATGATAAAAACTGACATCCATACCTATTTTAAGATATTCTTTTTTGTAAACAAGATGTTTGATAGTATTACTATTTACCTCTTCAGGTGTGTTTTCTAAACATTGTTTCAGTCCTCTACCAACTGTAATAAAATCCGAATTATATTTATCAAAATATGTGATAATGGTAGTTTTACTGCCAAATAGATTTTTAATAATATTAGGTATTTGTGATAATTCTGATTGAAGTGGTTCATTTGATTTATTTGGAACAGGTGCATCATTATTAAAATCATAAAAATTAATATCTCTGATAAATAAACTTTTAAATCTAAATATTTCATCAAGTTTTAAATATTCTCTGGTAAATTTATCTTTACGTATAAATTCAGCATATGTGAAAAATATTTCTCCGTCTTTTTCTGATTTATAAAGATCACCACGATCGAAATTGTTTTGAATAATATTGTTAACAGAATCTATATCTTTATTTATGATTAATAATTCAACCAGATTCCATATAACTTTAAGTTTGATATTTTCAAATGATTCATTATATTTTTCATTTATAATTAATTTGTTAGATTTATAATCAAAAATACATTTATTGGAGAAAGTTTTATCAGTGTAAATATTAATATCTTTGTTAAGTTTATTAACGGATGAATCATATTCTTTTTCATCTTTAATTTCAAATATTTCATTATTTTTAATTATTTCATTAATAATTTTCCATAATTTTGTTTGTTTATCATAATTAAGAAGTATATTATTATTAATAATTAAATCAATGATATATGATTTATTGATTTCAACGGATAATTTATTAGTGTCTGGGATATCACTATTACTACTACCATATTCTAATACTTTGCCTGTAAATTTATTTGATTCGTGTTGATTAAAGAAATCATTATTTTTAATCACAAATTTTTCTAAATTACCGTTTATTTTTTCATATATTATTTTAAAATCATAAGTGACACCTTCATTATATGTACCATTATCATGAGTGTAATATTTCCGAACTTCTTTATCTTCTTTAATGTGATGAATCAAAGATTGAATTATTAAACGAGTAATATATTTTGTATAATTATATGAATTATTAAATTTCATAGAATCATCATTACAAGGTTTATCAAGTAGTAAATCATTATTTATATCTTTATATGAAATGTTTCCTAAAATAGATGATTTATTTGATTTATTATATTTTATAGGTTGAATCGGTATAAATATATTATTATCATAAATTATTTCTATAATATCGTTATTTTTATTAACTATTATACCTTTTTTATGGTATTTACATTTAATACTATCATACTTAGGTAAAGTATTAGGGAAATCGTAAATTAAATGAAGGTCACTTTTGATTACCGAAGGAACTATGGGATAAATATCATGTGTTTTAATATCAATAATATGTGATATTTTGCAATAATTATCAACAAAAAATAGATATTTTTTATGATCATCTTTTATTTTATTATTAACAATATCACTATAAGATTTAATATTTAATTGTTCATTATTTTGATCATATTGACCTTTGATCAAATTACATATACCCTCAATAATTAATCTATGATATGATTTAATTTTTTCATCATATTTACCTGAAGTATTGTTGATAATTGAATCTGGTAATTTGGCATGATTAAAATAATAAATAGGTTCATATCTATTTCCTTTTTTGTAAATAAATTGTGTGTTATCTATTGATGTATCATATTTAAAAAGTTGTAATTGGAGATTAACGTTTTCATTCACATTTTCAAATACAAAAATATTTTTATGATAAATTTCTTTGATTAATGGTAAAATATATTTATGATCTTTTATTTCATTAGAATTTAAATAATTGATATAATTATTATGTGATATAATAATATTATAAATAAACACAATTATGTGCGGATTAGAGTAACTATTGACTTTATCATCAAATTCATACTTAATATATTTAGAAGATTTAGAAAAACCGTCAAAATGATTTTTAATATTTTCAACTTCATGATCTAAGTTTATTGTTTCAAATGAAAAGAAATTGGATTTTAATATATCAATAAAATAACTAATATCTTTTATCTTATATTTATCTGATTTAAATAATTGAACGATATTACCATCGCCTAAACGCATCATGGTGTAATAAGGATCTATATTTAAATGTTTAATAAGTACATGTTCAATATAATCATATGGATTATTTTTGAGATATTGTCTTATATTTTTATCAGATTCACCAGATAAATCTTGTTCGATTTGGTCTTTAGTATATCCTATATTTTTATGTTGATATGCTGTTTTAATTCTTCTTGATAATTCTTTATTGTTTAATGACTTGATTTTATTATCATAATCATAATCAAGTGATATTAATGTATGAATAAGTGAATTATTATCTTGAATGACGCCTTTAACAACAAATCCTCCAAGATCAGATTCGGTTATATCATCGTCATGATTGAATAATTTTTGTAATTTAGGATGTACATGACAATATTTTTCAGGATTACAAGGTGATAATTTACTAATTTTAATTTCTTGGACGGTTGAAATTTTTGTGATTAATTTTTGAACTTTTTTAGGTTTGCCTATTTTTGTTTTATAACAACAAGGATACTGTTTGCCATTAAATATTTTATTATTTAACCATCTAGGAACAATAATTTTTGTAATATTTTGATAAACTTTATCGATTTCATTGTGTATCGGTCCATCTTTATCAAGTTTTAATGAATCAATATATTCTTGGAATTTATCCCAATTTAAATTCAATATTTCTTTATTATCAATGCCGTGTTTAACTAAAATATCATAAATTTGTGTTTTAAATATGTCATCTCGGATATTATTCCATTGCGAACCAGTCCTGCTAAAAACAGATTTATCTACACGTCCTTTTTTCTGACCGGGTGGAATAATATCATCAACATATTTATAAATGTCTCTTGGATGAATGGGTAAATCTCTACGAACATCCCAATATTTAGGACATATATAATGGACATTTACAGATGGATCACTTGTTTTAGTTTGTGATATAACATCCGAATACGATTGAAATACTGTTGGATTAATATTTAATTTTTCAATTAATTCTTTGACAGAAAATTTTGAAAGGTCTCTTCTTTCGTCGGATGTTATATTAGCGTAATTTAAAATATCATTTTTTTGAACTCTTTCTAATTCATCATCAGATAAAGCAACCACCTGTTTATTAGCATTTGCTTGACATAACCTTGCATTTTTTTTAAATAGATCTGAATCGTGTGATTCAAGTTTTTTAGTGAAATAATTAGCAATATTAATAATTTCAGATTCGGATGAACCACCACCAGGCAGTCCATTACCAGAAGATTCATCTGTAGGTATATCTACACCAGAAGATTCATCTGTAGGTATATCTACACCAGAAGATTCATCTGTAGGTATATCTACACCAGATGAAGATGAACTTTTTTTAACTGAGTCTTTAACAGGTTCTTCATCTTCTTCTTCAACGATTTCTTCTTCGGATTCAGAATCTTCAACAATTTCTTTTGGTTTAATTTTGGATGGTTCAACGACTTTATTTTCGATCTTACTAATTTTTTCAGTGACTTTATTAACATTTGTAAATAACTCAAGATATGTCTTATTCGATTTTAGGGAAACGAAATCTTGATATTGGTTCATCATAAATCGGATAAAACGATTTAAACGAAAATATTCTTGAAATGACGATACATTCATGGTCTGAATACGAATGAATTTTTCAACATGTTTATCAATAATGATTTCAGAACCTGGTTCTTTAGAAGCGAATCTGTAGATTTTTTTACCTTGTTCTTCTTTAAGAGTGTTTTTTTCTTCCCAATCAATAAATACTGTTTTTGCTACTTCCATTGTGATACCATAATTTTCGTGAATAATATCGATGATTTGATCATTCGAATAATTAAATCTAGGATGTTTCAAAGCAGATATCACAGAATCAAATACGTCCATATTTTCATAATCAGAAACACGTTTATAATGAATATGGATACTATCATTATCTTCTAATTCCATACGTTCTTTAAGTAATCTAAAATGAGTATAAAAATTATTAATAAATTTCATAATATTAGTTTTTTTATACAAATATCTACCTTTATCATCTGTAAAATTCTCAAGAGAATATACTAAATCATAATTAAAATATTCAAGATTAAGATTATCATTTAATACTAATGTAGGTATTTTTTGATATGAATAAATACGATTATTATTAATTCTATCTATAATTATATTTGATTCATCAACAATTATTTTTAAATCTTCTTTTATATCAATATTAATATTATTATAATTATTTATGATTAAATCTATATTACCATCTAAATGAAGTATAAATGAGAAAAATACATTTCCAGATTTAATCTCAGTATGAATTTTTATAAAAAATACATTTTCATATTTAACAAATGATGGAACAAATCCAATATTTAATGGAATATATTCTTTATAATCTTTCAAAAAAGATTTACATAATTTTTTTGTGACTAATTTATCATCAGTTGATAATTCTAATTTTAATGAATCTTTACAAAGTTTAAAATAAGTGTCTTCATAATCTTCAAGTAATAATTTAGATAATAAATACGTTTTAGATAACGGGAAATCAGCAAATAATTTTGTTATATTAACTTTATTATCAGAAGTAAATTTAGTACTAAGTTTCATTAATTTAAATAAATGTTTATCTTCGGTCAAAATATTTTTATCATCATATATCTTATCATTTAATAATTTAAATATTTCATATTTATTTTTAACAAGATTTTTAATTCTAATGTATTCTTTTTCAGATCTTTTATTATAATCAGGATAATTTGTGATATTATTTTTATTTATTTTAGGAAAAAATTTTCTAATGACACCATTATAATATTTATTAAAATCACCTACTTTTGAATTTAGTTCCATTATATTTGGTTTTCGCATTAAATCAATATCTAATTGAATTTTAAATAATTCCCTAAGACTAAAATAATATATGGTATTATCAGATATATCATTTTCTTCAAAGAGTTTAGACATATAATCATTTTTTTTTACAACTTTTTGTAATCCCATTTCATTGATAAAATCAGGATCAGGATGTATATTAGATATTTTATTGTCTTTTATAATATGATTCATAGTTCCAATATTATCATAGTTAAAACAGATCGAATTATCACCTGAATAAGCGTATATTTCATCAACAGATATCGGAGAATCTGGATAACGGTAATTTATAATTTTATTTATGATCATATTATTTGTATCATCAAGGTATAAATAATCGTCTTTAAAGGTAAAATCATTGTCTGTAATAATATTTACAACTTTATATTGGATTAAATTATCTTTTTCATCTCCCATGTATATTATAATAAAATATTATTTTTTAGAAAAATCGTATGGTGTATGATTAATGGTCATTCCACAATATTGAATTGGTGATTGCGCATAATCAACTGGTTGATAAAGACCGATTTTGTTCATTTCTTCAAGATTAAATTTCATCATGGACCAAAATTCTGGAGGGTGTCCGATTGTCTTGTTCATGACGTGTGCTAATTCGTGTCCAGTAGTAAACATAATTGCATTATTATCATTGAAAGGATATCCTTCAGATGTATGTCTTAGACATATAGCTAGTTCTTCTCCTTTATTTACGGAGTAACTTTTATATTTATGATGTGGGTCACATTCGATAAGAGCATTCAATCTAAGATTATTAATCATTTGTTTGACTCCTGGATTATCAGGATGTTGTTTTCTCATATGATCAACAAATTTAAGTATGTCTTTTTTTAGTACAGCTAATCTATTTGATGCTTCTTGTGAATTAGGTAAATCTCTAACAATATATGTGTGATTATCAACAGTAGATTTAACTCTAACAACATCTTTGTCTAATATTTTATTGTTAAATAAAAACATTATTGAGAAAAATACAGTTATAATTATTATAAAAACTAATAAATCATCCATATATATATAATATAATATATATAATATAATATGAATAAAATGTTAGTCATTGGATTATTTGGAGGATTAGGGACATTTATATATTATTGTATTATCAATAAAAATATTAATAAAAAACAAGTAAATTATGATAAAATAAATGATAAAGAAGATAAAAATGAAGAAGAAGAAATAATTAAAAATGATAAATTATCTGACATATTAATACCTGATAAAATAATATCAAATGAAATAAACAATATAATAGATAGTTATGTAGATGATATTATAAATAATGATATAAAAAACCATTATCAGATAATATTATATGAGAAACCTAAATCATTATTTGAATTATATATTAATGATTATTGGGAAATAATGTAAAATTAAATACTTAATAATTAAAATAATCAATATGTAAATGGATGAAAATGTCAAAAATTTTATTTATGCTGGATTTGGTGGAATGATATCAAGGACAGCGACAGCTCCATTGGAAAGATTAAAAGTATTATATCAAAATAAAAAAAATATAAAAGTATCATATTATACATATTTTCCACAATTAATAAAAAAAGAAGGTTATTTATCATTATTTAATGGTAATGGGATAAATTGTTTAAGAGTAATACCTGAATCTGCCATAAGATACAGTGTATTTGATTCAAGTAAAAAATATTTTGAGAAACAACATATGAATAATAATTTAAATTATTTTATATCAGGCAGTATATCAGGTATAACTGGATCTTGTGTAGTATATCCATTAGAAACAGTTAGGACTAAATTAACAGCACAATCAAATAATAATATGTATAATGGATTTATTGATTGTGTAAAAAAATCATATAATACTAATG
>Ga0209533_1003693_pt1 | contig 13481 bp, 11 predicted proteins | sample COG_04_FD_184748 | JGI IMG/M metagenome (GOLD analysis project Ga0209533, IMG submission 184748) | Pelagic Microbial community sample from North Sea - COGITO 998_met_04 (SPAdes) (version 2) | ecosystem: Environmental > Aquatic > Marine > Neritic zone/Coastal water | place: Helgoland, sampling... | reverse complement strand
GATTGAACATAAAATGCTTTTTTCTTTTTAGCTTTTTTTAATGAGCAATCTAAGTAGCTAGTTTGTGAAAAAGATAGGAGGGAAGCTGTAATTAAAAATAAGGTAATTAGTTGTTTCATAATGAGATATTGTTTCAGTTTTTAAAAATATATATAAAGTGTTAATCTGCCCAATATTAGTTAGATATAATATCCAAAACCAGGTCTTTGGTTAAAGCTTTCCCATTGGCACTTTCCTTAATTTTCTGAAAAGTAAACACAAAATCACAACCAGTTTTATACTCCGAACATCCGTAAGCTGTTTTCCCTTTCAAAATTGTTCCTTTTTTACATTTAGGGCAACTAATTGTATCTGATTTTTTAGCAATTACTGCCGATTCTTTAGGCTCTAATTTCAAGTTAAACTGATCGTCAAATGTTATTAATCCATCCACTTTCCCAGATTCAGTAGTAAAACCTTTTAAATTAGTTGTACTTCCTTTGTCTACCAATCGTATTAATTGATTTTCAGAAATCTTCTTTCCGTGAATCTTAAAGGGAATAATGAATTTGCAACTGTTCTTATATTCTGAGCAACCATAAGCATTACCACCTTTTATTAAAGTTCCATTTTTACATTTAGGACACGTTTTTCCTACTAGTTCTTTCTTACCTTTTGTGGTTGTTTTCTTAGTTGTTGCTTTAGATATAGTCTGAGTTTTGGCCTCAGGAACATTGGAAGTAATTTTCTTAACCGATTGATTGGCTTTTACTTCGGCTACCAAATTGTACACCATCTTTTTCATGTTGTGGATGAACTTACCAGCTTTAAATTCTCCTCTTTCAATCTCTTTGAGTCGTTTCTCCCACCTTCCAGTTAGTTCTGCAGATTTTAGTAATTCATTGTCAATCAAATCAATTAACGAAACTCCAGTTTCTGTTGGTACTACTAGTTTCTTCTTTCGCTCAATGTACTTTCTTCTAAATAAAGTCTCAATAATACTTGCACGAGTAGAAGGTCTTCCAATGCCGTTTTCCTTCATCAACTCACGCATTTCATCATCATCTACTTGCTTTCCTGCAGTTTCCATAGCACGAAGCAAACTAGCTTCTGTAAAGTTTCTTGGTGGTTTGGTTTCTTTTTCTAAAAATGAAGGTTCGTGTGGTCCTTTTTCTCCCTTTACAAAAGTAGGTAGAGTAGGCTGTTCATTAGATTCTTCTTTGCTAGAATCACTTTCAAAAACAACTCGCCAACCTTTGTTTATTATCTCTTTTCCTGTTGTTTTAAAAGGAACTTCTGCTACTTCGCCAATTACAGAGGTATTCGATACATCCGATTCAGGATAGAAAACCCCAATAAATCTTCGAGTTATGATATCGTAAACTAGTTTTTGATTGTATTGCAAGTGATTCTGAATTCCTGTAGGGATAATTGCATGGTGATCCGTCACCTTTTTATCGTCAAAAACTCGCTTTGTCTTTCTTATTTTATCTTTTAACAAAGGTTCTGTTAAACTGCTGTAGTTAGATAGTTTAGATAGTATTCCACCAATTTTTGGATACACATCATTTGGTAAAAAAGTCGTATCAACTCTAGGATAAGTAACCACTTTCATTTCGTATAGCTTCTGAACTGTTTTCAAGGTTTCATCTGCCGAAAATCCAAACTTAGTGTTGCAATACACTTGCAATCCAGTTAAATCGAATAATTTTGGAGCGTATTCTTTTCCTTTCTTTTTAGTTACTGATACTATTTCAAAATCAGATTCTTTTACTTTATCGGCCAAAACTTGTCCGTCTTCTTGTTTCAGAAATCGTCCGTCTTCGTAATTAAATAAGGTATCTCTATAAGTAGTTTGTAGTTCCCAGTACGGTTGTGGTTTAAAATCTCGTATTTCTTTAAATCGATTAACCAACATGGCTAGAGTAGGAGTTTGCACTCTTCCTACAGACAATACTTGTTTGTATCCGCCATATTTCACAGTGAATAATCGAGTAGCATTTAATCCTAATAACCAATCGCCAATCGCTCTTGAAAATCCTGCATAATACAAATTGTCGTAATCCGAAGATGGTTTAAGGTTTTTAAACCCTTCTTTTATGGCTTCTTCAGTTAGGGAAGAAATCCAAAGTCTTTGTACTTCACCCTTGTATTCGCATTGGTTTATTACCCACCTCTGAATAAGTTCTCCCTCAGTTCCTGCATCCCCACAATTTATAACTACACTAGCTTTATCGAACAAAGATTTTATAACATCAAACTGCTTTTTTATTCCTTCATTAGAATTTACTTTAGTGTCAAACCTTTCGGGTAACATGGGTAAAAGATTCAAATGCCAACTTTTCCATTCGGGTTTGTAATCACTTGGTTCCAGTAGAGTACACAAATGTCCAAAAGTATAAGTTACCGCATAGCCATTGCCTTCATAGTAGCCATTACGTTTGTTGTTGGCTCCTAAGATACTAGCAATTTCTCTAGCTACACTTGGTTTCTCTGCTATACAGACTTTCACTTTTTAATTTTTTAAGTTGAAAATTTTCTATAAAAAAAGCCCATTCGAAATAACGAATGAGCTTCAAATATAATGATTTTAAAGATTTACTCCTCAGGAGTTTTCTTCTTCTTTTTCTTTGCTTTTTTTGGTTTGATAACAATCTCCGCTTTCTTCTCGTCATAATCAACAACTAAGATATCGCCATCACCAATCTCTTGCTGAATGATTTGCTCAGCCAAAGGATCTTCTAGGTGTTTCTGGATAGATCTTTTTAATGGTCTAGCTCCATACTTAGCATCATATCCTTTGTCAGCAATAAAGTCTTTAGCCTTTTCAGTCAATTCAATACTAAATCCTAGTTCATCAATACGTTTGTACAATTTCCCTAATTCAATATCAATAATCTTATGAATGTCTTGCTTATCAAGACGGTTAAATACAACCAAATCATCAATTCTGTTCAAGAACTCAGGAGCAAATGCTTTTTTCAAAGCAGATTGTATAACTCCTTGCGAATCTTTATCTACGTTATCTAGCTTAGTTTTAGTTCCAAAACCAACTCCAGTTCCAAAATCTTGTAATTGTCTGGCTCCAATGTTCGAAGTCATTATGATTACCGTATTTCTGAAATCTACTTTACGTCCTAAGCTATCAGTCAATTGACCATCATCTAAAGCTTGTAGCAATAAGTTAAACACATCTGGATGCGCTTTTTCAATCTCATCAAGCAATACAATAGAGTAGGGCTTTCTTCTTACTTTTTCGGTAAGTTGACCACCTTCTTCATATCCTACGTATCCCGGAGGAGCTCCAACTAATCGAGATACTGAAAATTTCTCCATGTATTCACTCATATCGATACGAATAAGCGATTCTTCTGAATCAAACATGTATTTAGCTAATTCCTTAGCCAATTGAGTTTTTCCTACTCCTGTAGGTCCTAAAAAGATAAATGAACCAATTGGTTTATTAGGATCTTTAAGTCCAGCTCTATTTCTTTGGATTGCTTTCACAATCTTCTTAATAGCGTTTTCTTGACCAATAACAGTTCCTTGAAGGTTCTCGCTCATTTTTATTAAACGACCAGTTTCTTTCTCGGCAACTCTTTGTACAGGAATTCCAGTCATCATAGAAACTACTTCAGCTACATTATCTGCTGTAACCGTTTCTCTGTCGTTTTCAGTAGCTTCTTCCCACTTCTTTTTTTCAACCTCAAGCTTTTCTTGTAAAATACGTTCCTCATCTCTTAATTGAGCTGCTTCTTCGTATTTCTGTCTTTTGACAACAGAAGACTTTTTCTCTTTAATGTCTTCAATCGCTTTCTCCACATCAATTATTGCTTGTGGCACATTGATATTAGTAATATGAACTCTTGAACCTACTTCATCCAAAGCATCAATAGCTTTATCAGGAAGAAATCTATCAGTAACATATCTGGCAGTTAACTTAACACAAGCTTCTATTGCTTCGTCTGTATAAGTTACCAAGTGATGATCTTCGTATCGATTTTTGATGTTGTTCAAAATCTCAATAGTCTCCTCAATATTAGTAGGTTCTACCAATACTTTCTGGAATCTTCTTTCCAAAGCTCCATCTTTTTCAATGTACTGTCTGTACTCATCAAGTGTAGTCGCTCCAATTACTTGTATCTCACCTCTTGCAAGCGCAGGTTTAAACATGTTAGATGCATCCATAGAACCAGAAGCTCCACCAGCACCAATAATAGTGTGTATTTCATCAATGAAAAGAATTACATCTGGAGATTTTTCCAGTTCATTCATCAATGCTTTCATTCTTTCTTCAAACTGTCCTCTGTACTTTGTTCCAGCAACTAAAGAAGTTAAATCAAGCGAAACAATTCTCTTATCAAATAATACTCTTGATACTTTTCTTTGTACAATTCTAAGTGCTAAACCTTCAGCAATAGCAGATTTCCCAACTCCAGGTTCTCCTATAAGAATAGGGTTGTTCTTCTTTCTTCTACTTAATATTTGAGATACTCTTTCAATTTCATCTTGTCTTCCAACAACAGGGTCAAGTTTACCATCTTCAGCAAATTTGGTTAAATCTCTACCGAAATTATCTAATACAGGTGTTTTAGATTTGCTAGCTCCAGCTTTTCTGGCACCACCAGATTGACCTCCACCTCCAATGCTTCCTTCTTCACCTGAATCATCTCCAGACTCAGGAAAACTACCTTCCACATTAGGAAATCCTTCTATGTTGTCATCACCTTCAGTTAAGTTTCCTTTTACTGTTTCGTAATCAACATTGTTGTTCTCTAATACTTTTGCGGCAATATTGTCATTGTTTTTCAAAATTGACAGTAACAAATGCTCCGTACCAATTTTTTCGCTACGCATTACTTTAGCTTCTAGGTACATCATTTTAAGAATTTTCTCTGCTTGCTTTAGTAAAGGAATATTTCCTAATGATACTGACATTACAGAGGTTGGCTTTACAATCTTTTCTACTTCAGATCGCAAATCAACTAAATCAACTCCAAAAGAGATAATTGTCTTAATAGCAGAACCTTCGCCTTCTCTTATTAATCCTAAAAGTAAGTGTTCGGCTCCTATATAATCGTGACCAAGTCGCAATGCTTCTTCTCTTGAATAAGAGATTACATCATTAACTCTTGGTGAAAAATTGGCTTCCATAATATGTGTTTTTTAGGCTTATGTGCCTATGATAATAAAAGTAAGTTTTTATTCTTTAATGCAAATAGTATTCCATTCCCCATTATCAACAAAAATTTGTTAGTAATTAGGGCTTTTTTTGACCTAAAAAAAGGTTTCAAAAGTGTACTTTCGATAGGTTGAATAACACCTAATTTATACGTAAAAAATATTAATATCAAGTTTATATGGCAGGAGGAAGAGTTATAAAAATAAACATTGAAGATGAAATGAAATCAGCTTACATTGATTATTCAATGTCAGTAATAGTTTCAAGAGCATTACCAGATGTACGAGATGGACTTAAACCAGTTCACAGAAGAGTACTTTACGGAATGTTAGATCTTGGTGTAACTTCTAGCAAAGCACACAAAAAATCAGCAAGAATTGTAGGGGAAGTACTTGGTAAGTATCACCCACACGGAGATACTTCAGTTTATGATGCAATGGTTCGTATGGCACAAGAGTGGTCATTAAGATATCCATTGGTTGACGGACAGGGTAACTTTGGGTCGATTGACGGAGATAATCCGGCAGCAATGAGGTATACAGAAGCAAGATTAAGAAAGATTGCTGAAGAGATGCTTAATGATATTGATAAAGATACAGTTGATTTTTCACCAAACTTTGATGATTCGTTAATGGAGCCAACAGTGCTACCAACCAAAATACCAGGATTATTGGTGAATGGAGGTAGTGGAATTGCTGTTGGTATGGCCACTAACATGGCGCCACACAACTTAACAGAAGTAATTGATGCAACTGTTGCTTACATTGATAACAGAGATATTGAAATCTCTGAATTGATGGAGCATGTGAAAGCACCAGATTTTCCAACTGGAGGAATCATTTATGGATACGAAGGGGTAAAGCAAGCATTTGAAACTGGAAAAGGAAGAATAGTGATGAGAGCGAAAGCTGCCATCGAAGAAATAAGAGAAGGAAAAGAAGCAATTATCGTAACAGAAATCCCTTACCAAGTGAACAAGGGAGACATGATTAAGAAAACTGCTGATCTTGTTAATGATGAAAAAATCACTGGAATATCTGATATTAGAGATGAATCGGATAGAAATGGAATGAGAATCGTTTATGAATTGAAACGTGATTGTATTCCTAATGTAGTTTTAAACAAATTATTTAAGTATACAGCTCTACAAACCTCATTTTCATGTAATAACATATGTTTAGTTGATGGTAGACCAAGGTTACTTAACTTAAAAGAACTGATTCATTATTTCGTAGAACACAGACATGAAGTAATTGTAAGAAGAACAAAATACGAATTAAGAAAAGCAGAGGAAAGAGCTCATATTTTAGAAGGATTAATAATTGCATCAGATAATATTGATGAAGTAATTAAATTAATTAGAGCATCTAAAAGCCCAGACGAAGCAAGAGAAAAGTTAATTACTACTTTCAATTTATCGGACATACAGTCGAGAGCGATTGTAGAAATGAGATTGAGACAGTTAACTGGACTTGAACAAGACAAATTAAGAGCTGAGTATGATGCATTAATGATTACTATTAATGACTTAAAAGATATTCTTGATAACGAAGAAAGAAGAATGTCTATTATTAAGGAAGAACTTGCTTACATCAAAGAAAAGTACGGAGACGAAAGAAGATCGGTAATTGAGTATTCTGCAAATGAAATGAGAATTGAAGATTTGATTCCAGATAACGAAGTGGTTATTACTATTTCGCATGCTGGTTATATCAAAAGAACTTCATTATCTGAATATAGAGTACAAAATAGAGGAGGAGTAGGATCTAAAGGTTCTACAACAAGAGACAAAGATTTTATCCAGGAGTTATTTGTGGCAACAAACCACAATTACTTATTGATATTTACCGAAAAAGGGAAATGTTTCTGGATGAGAGTATTCGAAATTCCTGAAGGAGGGAAGTTGACTAAAGGAAGAGCTATCCAAAACCTTATAAACATTGAGCAAGATGACAAGGTAATGGCTTACATCAATACGGGTGACCTGAAAGATGAAGATTACATCAAGAATAACTTCATTATCATGTGTACTAAGAAAGGGGTGATTAAGAAAACATCTCTTGAATCATACTCTAGACCAAGAACAAATGGAATTAATGCAATTACAATCCGTGAAGATGATCAGTTGCTTGAAGCAAAAATCACAAATGGTTCTAATGAAATTATGATGGCACTTAAATCTGGTAAAGCTATTAGATTTAATGAGCAGGATGTAAGATCAATGGGAAGAACTGCTTCTGGTGTAAGAGGAATAAGACTTACTGACGAAAAGAAAGACGAAGTAGTTGGAATGATTTGCGTAGAAAACGAAGAAGCTAACGTAATGGTGGTTTCTGAAAATGGATATGGAAAACGATCTGTTGTAAGTGATTACAGAATTACAAAAAGAGGAGGGAAGGGAGTTAAAACAATTAACATCACGGACAAAACAGGAGAGTTAATCTCACTTAAAAATGTATCGGATGAAGATGATTTAATGATTATCAATAAATCTGGTATTGCTATAAGACTTAAGGTTTCTGGACTGAGAGTAATGGGAAGAGCAACACAAGGAGTAAGATTAATTAACCTGAAAGGTAAAGATGGAATTGCTGCAGTAGCTAAAATTGCTGGTGGAGGAGATGACGAAGACGAAATGTCTGATGAAGTTATTGACTTAAGTGATACGAATCTTGAAGGAGATGATTCAGCACCAGTGTCTGACGATTCGGAAGAATAAACTAAAACGTAACTAATCTTAAAAAGCCTTTTCAGAATAATCTGAAAAGGCTTTTTTTATGGTTTTAAATGTGATGTAGATTTATTCTTCATCATTTTTCATTTTATCTTTTTTGTCTTTAGTGATTGTATTCGAATTATCTTGAGAATTTTCATCAGATGAAGAATTCAAATCCCTTTCTCTCACTATTCTAATTACTTTAGATTTCTCTAATTTCTTTTTCCATTTCTTAGCCATATAGGTTATGTTTTTAAGATTTATACCTCTTTACTTGTTAGTGCTTCTTTGTAAACTGCTTTCTCTATCTCTTGTTTTCTATGGATTTTTCTTTTACGCTTACCTTCTTTCATGTTAGTTAATTCAAGATCAGTAATTGCTAAGGCCTTATCCATTTCAGATTCAATATCACCAGTTGGATTACTAAAATGTTTTCTTTGTCGCAATTGCTTCAATAATTGAACTTTCTTGTGTTTGTTTCTATAACGTCTTATAGCATCTCTCATAGTTTTTAAGATATTGGTTTACTTTAAGTTTAATGAATAAAACTTAAACCAACAAAAAATGGATTGAAACAGATGAAACTTTAGGGCACAAAAAAAACTCTTTATAAAATAAAGAGTTTTTAAATATAGTGGAAAGACAAATCTACTAGATGTCTTCTCTAAGTACTTTTTGATTGATATAAACTGCTTTTAACTTCTGAACTCTATTAGCAACTGTTGGCTTGATATAGTTTTTTCTAGCTCTTAACTGCTTAGTTATTTGCACACTTCTGTGTTTGTTTTTATATCTTTTTAAGGCTCTTTCAATGTTTTCACCTTCTTTTACTTGAATAATAATCATATGCTTTTCTGCTAATTTTATTTTATTGAGCACGAAGTTAAGAAAATAAACTTCATTACCTAAATAAATTTTACAATCATATTCATATTTCTTGCTATATAAAGGCAACATTTTTATATTTGTTGTGTGAGAGTGTTAATTTATTCCTAATTTATTAATCTTAGGAACTTTGGCAAACTTATTGAATAACCCATTATGGAAAATGCAAGGTAATTGCATCTAACTATTAACAAACAACATTAAATTAATAATCAATGAAAAAGAATATAGCACTATTAGGACTTATGGTTACCATTGCTTTTGCAGGTATGGCGCAAAAGAAGAATGTAACGACAGCAATAATGAAAGACAAGAATGGTTATCATGTAGCTGCAAAACCTTATATAGATAAAGCTTGTAAGCATGAAGACACTAAAAAAAAAGCAAAAACTTGGTATTACAAGGCTTTAATTTATTCTCATATTTCTGAATCTAAAAAGAAAGATGCAATGGAATTAAAGAAGACCATTAATTTTTCTGAAGAAGTTTTGGCTGCAATGAAAAAATCGGCAAAATTAGATAAAGATGGAGATTACAAATCCAAATTAAGAAACTTGGCTGCACCTATGTACAATACTTCTTTAACTATTGGTATAGAGAAATACAACAGCAAAGATTACGAAGGAGCTTTTGCAAATTTTACAGCATCACAAGAGTATGCTAAAGTATTGAACTTAACAGATACAATTGGAGCATACAATGGAGCAATGGCTGCAAGTCTTATCGAAAACTGGGATGGAGCAATTACTAACTACAAAAAATGTGTAAGCTATAACTATGGTGGAGCAGATGTTTACCTTAAGTTAATGGATGCTTACAACAAAGCTGATAAAAAAGAGGAAGCTGCTAAGATTTTAGCTGAAGCTAAAGTAAAATATCCAAATGAAGCTGCAATCGTATTGAATGACGCTAAAATCCTTATCGAAAACAAAGAGTTTGAAAAAGCAAAAGCTTCTTTAGAGAAAGCATTAGCTAACGATCCAAAAAACTACAACCTACAGTATGCTGCAGGTATTACTTACAATGACTTAGAAATGTATGACAAAGCAATTGCTGCATACAAAAAAGCATTAGAAATTGAGCCAAGAAACTATAACGCAACATTTAACTTATGTGCTGCTTACAACAATAAAGTAGTGGAAATGAATGAAGCTGCACAGGCAATTCCTTTTAGCGAGTCTGCAAAGTTTGATGCTGCTAAAAAAGAAAGAAACGATTACATCATGGAAGTTCTTCCTTTTGTAGAAAAAGCTTATGAAGTAGAAAAAGAAGATGGATTAAAAAGAATCTTGAACAATTTTTACAACTTAACTAGACAAGCTGATAAGATTATCAAATAATTAATACTCAGTTATATTAACTGATATATTAGAACTAGCTTTTTAACCGAAGCTAGTTTTTTTTGTTTCCAATTGAACTAAAAGAAAGTTTATTCCGTATTATTAGTAGACAAACTTGTCCTAGTTTTTAATTTCCTTTTTACAATCCTAAATACTCGCGTTTAATTTTTAATTCAACCATTTAAACCAGAATATGGAAGTTATGGGTTAATAACTATATAGGTTATTGAAATACCAATTTAACATAATATAAATTATAAGACAAATTGATATGTTTATAAAGAGCTGAGTAGAATTGATTCTAATTCATCTTCGGTAACCATAGTCATGTTTAGAGTTACATTTGATACTTCTTCAATTGTAACATCTTTTAAAGAATAATAAGTTTCACCATTTAATTTTGAAGTAGCTAATATTTGAACCGTCATCCAAAAGGTTGTTGGTGTTAACTTTATTTCTGGTGGGCTCTTCTTTATCCATTAAGGAGTTAAAATCCTCAGGAATAAAACCAGTGATACTATCCGTAAGCCTTTGGATGTTTATCTCCGTGTTTTCTCTAATTTATATTTTGAACACATAAATTAGATTTTAGCTACAAAAAAGGATCGTTAAATTTCTTGTCCTTCAGCATTTTTTCATCTGTAAGGGTTTTAAGGAAATTGATTAAATCAGTTTTTTCTTGAGCTGTTAAATTAAACTGGTTGTTTTGTCCGTTTGGTGTTCTAAAATGAGGGTCTAAAAAAGCATGATCAGCAATGCTATCGCTATAATGATTTATTACAGCCTCAAGCGAGCCAAAAGCTCCATTGTGCATGTATGGAGGACGAACAGCAATATTCTTAAGTGACGGAGTTTTAAACGTAAATAAGTCCATAGGATTATTGGAAACAGCTCCTACTCCACTGTCTACTGCTATATTCATTCCATTGTTACGAGGGTTGTCGCCAATAAACACATCAGTAATGTGACATCCCGAGCAGGTTAGTGTTCCCTTGCTTGTGAATATAGTTTTTCCTCTGTTTTCACTTGGTGTAAAATTGGCAAACTGTTGTGTAAAGCTATCGGCTCTGCTTCTGCCAACATCAAACTTAGATTGGTACGAAACTAACGATCGCACAAACTGCGACAATGCTTTGGATAAGCGCACAGAGTCTATTTGGTTATCGCCAAAGGCTTTGGTGAATAAGTCAGGGTAATAATCAATCTTCTGTAGTTTACTAATTACAGAATCAATTGTCATTCCCATTTCAATAGCATCCTGTATGGGTTGTAAAACCTGATCTTCGAGCGAACTGGCTCTTTCATCCCAAAAGAACTTACCGCTAGAGTAATATTTGGCATTTACTAATCCCATGGAATGTCTTCCAGTTAGCCCATGATTAAAACCTTTACTTAATCGAGCAGTATCGCTAAATCCAAACTCTTGCTGGTGGCATGAGCTACACGAAATGGTGTTGTTTATAGATAAGCGTTTGTCGTAAAATAAAACTCTCCCAAGAGTTGCTCCCCAATTGGTTGTTGGATTGTCGGCTGGTGTGTTATCAGCAAATACAATTTGCCTTGAATAAAAAAAGCTAGGTAAACCAGGATTCTCGTAATTATAAGGAATTACTGGTACAGCCAAATCGAAATACCAACTTGGTGGTTCGTCTTCTATAAATTGAGAATCTTTTTTACAATTAGAAACAGTAATGCTCACCATTACAAGAGTAATAGCTAAGACAGTAAAGTTTTTTCTTGATGTAAAAAAATGTTTCATAGTGTTTTTGTAAGAGGCTTCCCTCCCACTTTTATTTATTTAATAATGACTTTATTTATGACTGATCCACAAAAATCTTTGAACCCATAAGGTGAAATTTTATCTATTTCAGATTTACTTACCCAATAATAAGGCTTGTTTTGCATTCCTCCCGGAAATGTACATAAGTATAAATAGCTTGTTGATTTTGGTTTGTCTAGGTTCATTAAAGCAAAAGTATTTTGCGATAAAAGAGATAGAAACTTCCTTTGGCTATTAACATCTGTAGAGTTTGCAATACCTGATACATCTGCCTGAATTACTGCTTTGAATTTTTTCCAAGTCATTAATGCCTTTTCATCAATAGATGAATCTTGTACCAAATCAATTCCTCTATACATACTCCCAGCAATATCAGCAGTTCTAGTGTAATCACCTATTTTAAGTGAATTAGTTAGTTTATAGCAACCTTCGTACAGCCATTCTAAACCAGTTTTCTCCATATCGTCAATCTCTGTCGTTTTTGACATATAAGGATGATTGTGGTCATGAGAATCATGGTCGTGTGGCTTTTCTTCCACTACTTCGTCTGGTGCGTTTTCACTTTGCTTTTCCGAGTATTGACAACAACCAGGTAGTTCACTGTACACTTTAGCATCAGCTTTAAATGCTTCATTGCTATATCCTGCATCAGCAATTTTTCTTAGTATTTTGCTTTTTGTTGTTTTTTGAGGATTGTAAGTAATGGTTGCAAGTTGATTCTCTGCAGACCATTCTACTTTGCTTACTTTGGCTTCTGTTCCAGCTTTTTCTATTTTTTCTTTGCACATTCCGCAGTTACCACTTACCAAAGCAGTTTGTGTTACTGAATGCTTTATTTTATTAGAAATACAACCAGAGATAGTAATTGACAGTGCAATAAGACTAGATATTAAAAGTATTTTTTTCATGTTTTCTTCTTGTTTATAGATATAAATGTAACAAAAAAAGTCTCAGTGAAAACACTGAGACTTTTATAATTAATTGAGATAAAATTTAATCTAAAATCTGAAGAGAACATTCTCCTTCAGAGATTTCAATTTGTCGATTCCACTCTGCCCCTAATATTCCAACAGCTTTCATTTGATAAACACCAGGACTTAACTCAATCTTAAGAGTTCCATCTTGACCACATGTTGGTGCATCTCCTTCAAAAAATTCGGTAATAGTTCCTTGCTTTACATCATCAATGAATATATCAACTTGTCCATCATTTTTAGTTACATAAAAAGAAGCGGCACCTTCGTTACATTCGCAACTACCGTCATCTTTCTTTGCTTTTTCATTGTAAGTATCACAATATTCATTTGTACATCCTTTCTTTTTACAAGAAACAGATAACGATACTAGCATTAAACTAGCGATAATAATTAATAAGTTTTTCATGTTTTTTATTTAGGATCAATTCTTACTACTTTGTTACCCGAATAATCAACATACCATAACTTACCATTAGGTCCGACTTTAATTCCTCTGATATTTGTTGCTGTTGTTTGTAATCTACCTAGCTCTTCTTTGCTACCTAAATCATATGCAATAATCTCATTAGTTGCATTATCACTTACAAACAATCTATTTTCACTAATTTCAATTCCACAAGGA
>Ga0209533_1003685_pt1 | contig 13495 bp, 9 predicted proteins | sample COG_04_FD_184748 | JGI IMG/M metagenome (GOLD analysis project Ga0209533, IMG submission 184748) | Pelagic Microbial community sample from North Sea - COGITO 998_met_04 (SPAdes) (version 2) | ecosystem: Environmental > Aquatic > Marine > Neritic zone/Coastal water | place: Helgoland, sampling... | reverse complement strand
TATTAGCGACAATTAATTAAAATATATAAAATTAAAACTATAACAATTCCAATCAATATCTTATTACCATAATTATTTTTACTTTCACTATATTTTTTATCATAAATCTTAATTACTTCTTCGTATGAATATGTGCGTTTATTATTTTTCTTATTAACTTCATTATGAATATCAATTAACCATTTTGTTAATTTATCTTTTGATTCTAATGCTTCATCTAAAGGATATTTCTTTAAATTGTCATAATAATGTTTAGAACATGTTGGACAAGGTAAAATGTTCTGTAAATTTTCAAAAAAATCTTTATGATTCATTTTTTGTTCATTCGTAGGATTATCTGGATAATACATTGTAATACTGTGAAGGAATGTCCAAGCACCTGGGCCCCATACTTCTGGATTCATATAAATATTATAATATTATTTTTATGATTATTTAAAAGAATAAACATATCATATTATATGGAAAAATTTTGTAATAATTGTGGTAATTTTGGTCATTATTATAGAGAATGTAAAAATCCTATCTTGAGTTATGGTATTATTTTGTATCATAATTTTGATGATGAAATAAAAATTATTTTGATAGAAAGAAGAAATTCTATAGCTTTTATAGAATTTCTTAGAGGTAAATATGATATAAATAGTCCTGAATATATACAATTATTAATAGATAGAATGAATCTAGAAGAAAAACAATTAATTATTGATAATGATTTTGATACATTATGGGAAAATCTTTGGGTTGATTTAAATAATATAAATAATCGAATCAAAAGAGAATATGAAAAAAGTAAAATTCATTTTAATACTTTAAAAAAAAGAGAAAAAATAAATCTTCAGTATTTTGTTGATAATTCTTCAACAAAATATGTAGAAAATGAATGGGAGATACCTAAAGGTAGAAGAAATAATAGAGAAAAAAATAAAACTTGTGCGATACGCGAATTTGAAGAAGAAACAAATATTTCAGAAGATAAATATAAATTCTTTAATAATATTGTTCCTTTAATAGAAGAATATAAAGGAATTAATAATGTAAATTATAAACATGTTTATTATATTGCAAAGATAAATGAATTTGAAGAATTGAATATAAATCCTAATAATTCAAATCAAATATTAGAAGTTAATTCTATTCAATGGTTTACAAAAGAAGAATGTTTTCAAAAATTAAGAAAATATAGTAAAGAAAAAATTAAAGTCGTTGAACAATTTTTTATATTTATAGAAAATATTAATGATGATAATATTAAAAATATATAGTATTATATATGGATAAATTAACTGATAAAGAAAGAAGACTTATTCGTGATTTTGAAGAAAGTATTAAAGATATTTCAAATCATTCAAGATTATATGAAATTTATAATTCTATAAGATTTGATATTATCAATAATGAAGAAAATAGAAATATTAATATTTATAAATTACAATTTGTTAAAAAATATATCGAAAAACTTGATTTATCAGATGATGATCTTCAAAAAATTGAGAAAAGATTTAAAGATTATGATTATAAATCTTATCCAGATCAAAATAATCCTAAATTTACAGAATTTATTAGTAATAAAATGGAGTTTGCTTATAATAAAAATGAATTTAATATAAATAAAAATCCCTGTTCTCAAGATTTTGAAAAAAGCGAACATCAGATATTTCTTAAAAATTTTATCCATGAAAAAACACCTTACAAAGGTTTGTTATTATATCATGGTGTAGGAACTGGTAAAACTTGCACAGCTGTTACTATAACAGATAATTTTAGGGATTTATATGAAAGAGATCAAAAACGTATTATAATTTTAGCACCAAATAAAGAAATATTATCAGGATGGAAAAGAAATATTTTTGATGTTAAAAAAGGAGTTGATCAATGTACTGCGGATACCTTTATCAATATATTACATAACTATGATCCTACATTTGATCCTAGAACAACAAGTTCTGAAAAAACAGAAAGAATTATAAATAAAGTTATCAAAAAATATTATGAACTATATGGTTATGGTGAGTTCGCAGGATTAGTTGATAGACAAATTAAAAGTTTATTACCAAATGTTAAGGGTAAAGAATTAAAAGAAATAAGATCAATAAAAGAAAAAGAATGTATAAAAAAATTTTATTCTAATAGAGTAATTATTATAGATGAAGTTCATAATTTAAGATCAAATCTTAATGATGGTTCTGATGAATCTGGCAATAAAAAGAAATCATTAGAAATGATACAAAAAATTGTTATGTATGCTGATAATTTGAGATTATTATTATTATCTGCAACACCTATGTATGATAATTCGAGTGAAATTTTATGGTTTTTAAATATACTTCTCTTAAATGATAATAGAACTACTATAGATCAAAAAGAAATATTTTTAAGAAAGGGTGGATTCTCTACACAGGGTTTAGAAATTTTACAAAAAAAAAGTAGAGGTTATATTTCTTATTTAAGAGGTGAAAATCCGGCATCTTTCCCTATTAGATTATATCCAGATATAAATAAAGATAAAAATTGTTTAAATCCTAGTAATAAATCATTATATCCAAATCTTACAATTTATAATAAACCTAATTCAGATGAAAATAAAATAAAATTCTTAAAACTTTATAAAAATGAATTACAGGGAGAACAAAAAGATTTTTATCTTCAAAAATTAAAAGGTTATGAAAATTCAAAGGGGTTAGATTTAAATACAACTATGACTATCCGTCAAACATCAAATATTTTATTTCCTAATTTTTCTGAAGGTAATACAGGATTTGATAGTGTTTTTGATAAAAAAATTTCACAAGGTAGAAGTTCTTATTCTTATAAAAAAGATATTAAACCATTCTTAGTTGAAAGTAATATACAGAATCATAGTATGAAAATATTTAATATATTATCACGAATATTTTCATCAGAAGGTATTATATTTATTTTTTCTGAATTTATTCGTTGTGGTGTTGTTCCAACAGCATTCGCTTTAGAACATATGGGATTTAAGAGATTTGGTAATAAAAATATATTGAATATTAAGATAAAAGATAAAGATTTATTACATGTTGATTCAGATGGTAAATTAAGAAAAAAATCAGAACTTAAACCAGGTGAAAAATTTAATCAAGCTTGTTATGTGTTATTAACTGGTGATGGTGAATTATCTAAAAATAATACTGAAGAAATTAATGCTTTAAGGAATGAAAGTAATGTATCAGGACAAATTGTGAAAGTAATTTTAGGTTCTGGTAAAGTGGCAGAAGGTCTTGATTTTAAAAGGGTTCGTGAAATACATATATTAGAACCATGGTATAATTTAAATAAAATAGAACAAGTTGTTGGAAGAGGTATTCGTTTTTGTTCACATGAATTATTATCAAAAGAAAAAAGAAATGTAACAGTTTATTTACATGTTGGTTTTATTAAAGAAATTGAAACTGTAGATATTGAATTATATAAACTAGCTGAAAATAAAGCAATTGAAATAGGTAATATTGAACATGTTTTAAAAGAAAATGCTGTTGATTGTTATATAAATAATGATATAAATCATATTAAAAAAGAAGATGTTATTAAAATAAAAATTATTACATCACAAAAAAATAATGAAATAATTCAAGATAGTGAATATAATAGACCTTATGATAAACCTTATACAAAAGTTTGTGCTTATAAAAGCAATTGTGATATTAATTGTCCGAAAGAAAAAGAATATACCGATTCCAGTACTATCAATTATGAACTATTAAATGATTTATCTGATAGATTAATTAAAGTTATTCAATATATTTTTGGTAAAAGAGATGTATATACATTTAATAATATAAAAGGAAAAATAACAGAATATTTTGGCGATAAATTTTTAAAGGGTAATATTATTTATTTATCACTTGAAAAAATGGTGAGACAAAAAATACCATTTTTTAATCAAAAAAATATAAAAGGTTATTTAATCTTAAAAAATAATTTTTTTATTTTCCAACCATTTGGAGAAAAATGTTATGATATACCTCTATATAATAGAATGATTAAAGATAAAACAAAGTTTAATAAGATAATAAAAGATAGAAAACTTACACGGAAAAAGAAAGTTTTCAAAGGACCTGTCCCGGAAAAATCTACTTCCGATTTATTTGTAGATATTGATATTTTTGTTTTTATTGATAAAGAATATAAAAAATATGAAAAAGAATTTGATCTTGTAAATAAAGGAGGTAAATTAAGAAAAGAAATTATAAATGGTAAAAATTTACAGTATGTAAAATATATTATAGATCATCTAGAGATTAAATATAAAAAAGTATTATATACTACACTTTTTAGATTAATAGTAGCAAAACAATTAGATGTTTATCAAAAACTTATTTATGATTATGTAATTGATAGTTTTATTTTTAAAGATGGTCAAGTTTTAAAAATATGTGATAAGAATAAAGACATACCTTTTGGTTTTTATTTATTAGTTCGTCCAAAAGATAATTCTAAAAATTATGTTACAAATGCAAGTTTAACAGATAATATGAAAGATTTTGATTTTTTTGAATTTAAAGGGAATGATGCTATCCCGCTTAAAAATACTGATATTGGTAAAATACAAAAATATATTGCAACGGATGTTATTAAGCAATTTAATCATTATAAAAATATTAAAAAAACTGTTAAATTCTGCTATTTATCACTTGGAAGAAAAGAATATAATTTTAAAATTGTAGCAAATAATCCTAATGGCAGAATAATAGGTAGAACTACATCTTTATCAATAAAAGAAATTTTAGGATTTATAGAAGATATAAATCCTAAATATATATTTGATAGTATTCAAAAAGAATTTGATATACTTAAATATGCTAAATATTTAGAAATGATACTTAAAGAAAATGATAGATTTGTCAGATTTGATCTTCATTATTTTTTATATTTACAAATTTGAAATTATTTAAAATATTATAATAATTATAATACATATGACGATAAAGAATAATCAGATCCTTCAAACAAGTCTTAAAATTGAATCTAAATATCTTTCAAAAAATATCAATAATATTATTCTTCAAAAATTAAAAGAAAAATATGAAGGGAAATGTTCAGAACATGGATTTATTCTAAAAGATACAACAAAATTGATTAATAGAAAACTTGGAAATATTGTTACAATTAATAATAGTAGTTTTATTAATTACATTGTCAATTATAAAGCAGATATACTTTATCCTACAGAAGGTGATGAACTAAATATTGAAGTAGATAGAGTTAATAAAATGGGGGTTCTTGGGTATATTAAATTTAAAGAAAGTGATGATTTTGAAAAAAGTCCTTTGATTATCATCATACCAAATGAATATTTTACTGAAGGTAAAAGGGATATTAATAGTATTACAAAAGGACAAAAATTAAATGTTAAAATACTTGGTTGTCGTATCAAATTTGGTCATGAAAAGATACAAATTGTAGCTGAACCTCAATAAGTTAAAAAAACATATTTATTATAATCATTATTGTATGACAGATTTAACGGTTGATGAAAAAAGTATTTATATTTCTAAAAATATAAATTTAATTGAAAATCATAAGAAAATAATAGATTTTGTTTTTTTTTACAGAATTATTTATTCTGAGAATAATAATGGTTTTTTGATAAATATTAGTAAATTGAATGATAAGATTATTAACGAATTATATAAATTAATATTTAATATCATTGAAAAAAATAACGATTATGATTATTTTGATAAAGAAGATATAAAAGATTATTTAACAATTCAAGAATCAAATAAAGTAGGTAAAGAAATTAAATATTCTGATATCTTATTAAATGATTTTACTTCTGACGAAAAAGAAATTATTAATTTATCAAAAAATTATAAATTTGAATAATATTTAAGTATTAAATTTAAACTAATTATAATATGGAACACTTTCTTACATTCAGAGATAATACTGACAATTATGCTAATAAAATTGAAATAAATAACTATACGCAGGGTGAGAATGAAGAAAAAGTAAATACTAATATTCTTAAAACTAAAAATATCTTTGAAATTATTCTTTCATTGAAAGATTATAATTATCAGATTCTTGAAAAATCAGAAAAAAGTAATTATGTTGTGAAGAAATCATTGGAATTATCAACATTTTTAGATTTGAATTATGATAATTATAATTACAATAAAAGAAAATTTAATAAAAATCTTATCTGTAATTCTCTTCAAAATTCTAATCAGTTGTCATCGATACTCTTTTATAATGATTATTATGGTATTAATATTATCATTTGTAATAAATTAAATGATTTGACAAAATATTTTAAAACTGGTGTAAAAGATCAAGAAAAAGTATTTGTTCTTTATAATGATGGTCATTTTACTATATTAAATGAAACACCAGATATAAATGTATTTGATAGTATTGATGAAAAAATGGGACATGTTGATGATGCTTATTATTCATTATCAAAAGTTATACATTTTGATATTAAACCAGATAATATGATTTATAATCTTTCATTAAAGCCTATTTCTTCTTATAAAGCAGATGAAATAATTAATCTTGCAAAAGAAAATAATTTGGTTTTAACAAAAACAAATGGTAAAAAGAAAACAAAGAAAGAATTATACGATGAAATTAATCTTACGAAACTTTGAATAAATATACAATAAAATAACTAAAATAGATATATATTTAACATATTTTTTATGAAAAGTATTTTTTATGATAAAATATGTTTGTTTAGCTTTAAAAGATATATCTGTTTCTTTTAACGAAGAAATATCATAATTTAAATATTCTAAATATTTTTTTCCACTAACATTTCCTGCCAAATGAACAACACTTGGTTGTAAATCATTAAGATTTAATAATTTATTATCTTTTATTTTTAATCCAATATCACCATTGAGAATATAACTAGGTGTTATAAATAATGTTGCATCTGTTATAAAAAATAATTTCATTTCTAAATCGAAAGCTACATTTTCATTAAAATAACCTCTATGAAGAACACACATATTATTTAATAATTCTTGATCATCATTATTATATTTTTTATATAATTCTTTATTTTTTAATGTTTTTAAAAGTTCTTTTATACTTTTTGAAAACCCCATATAAGAACCTCCACAAAGGACATTACCATCACATTTTGTAAAAGTAAATGTTGGGAACAAACCATTTTGTAAACCAAACACTATATTTTTTTTATAAGAATAAAATTTTTTTAATATTTCTTCTTCACCTTCTAATAAAAAAACATCATAAGCATCAATAAACATTATAATTTCATTATCCTCTTGTTTATCTAAATATTCATCCATTAAATCATATCTCATTGTAAAACCTTTCCATACTTTACCCCAACCTAAATTTATTAATTCTAAATTATTACGATTACATGACTCTTGTAAAATATCATAGTAACCTTTATTATGTGTACCAATGGTTAATATTTTCATTTTATATGATAAAGAAAATAAATTTGATAATTAATTTAAAAAAACTATAATATATAATAATATACAAAATGACAACAAAAATTTTAAGCGATTCTTTTGGTTTTATAGATAAAGGTGTTATTATGAATTATTTTAAACAATCATTAAATAATGAATTACTTGAATATGAATGTGTTATTGATCAAAAATTGATTGATAAGAAAACATTCTTAAGAGTTTTAAATAAACTAAAAGAATTTAATGATTTTAATTATGAAGAACATACATTAGATATTAGATGTCTTAATGGAAGGAGATTTTCAGATGTTCGTATTACAATTAATGGACTTGAAGATATTAAGAAATATTGTAAAACTGATTCTTTAGATGTTGTTGATAAAGTATTTGTGAAAAAACAATTATATAAAGAAAAAATAGGTGATGCTCCTGAATATACTTACAAACTAAATAATTCTGATTATGATTATAGAATCAATATTAAATCTGAAGTACCATTAGAAGAAGATAATCCGGAAGTCCTTGAAACATTAATGGATTATTCAGAAAAAAATAAACATTTTCGCTATAAGAAAAGATATAGTTTTGTAACATATGATAAATTATTTAGATTTGATTTAACGATCGTTAAATCCCCAAACGATAATGAAAGAACTTATTCAAAAACTTTTAAAGGTTCACAAATATTAATGAAGAAAGAAAGATATGAAATAGAAATTGAATATATTGGTTCCCAAACAAAATCTGATGGAACTAAAAGTATTGATAAATTTTATCAAGATATTCTTGATGATAAAGAATATGAATCACCATATAATTTATATTTAAAAAAATCACCGAATGCTTATGGATTATTAAGTCCTGTTGATTTATTGGGATATGGTCAAGTAGATATTTCTAAGAGTCCTTTTCCACAAAAAACAATTCCGTTTGGTTATGATCCTGAAAAACCTATCCCTGAACAAGTTTCAGTTTTTAAAGATGTTTCAGAAGTTGAGAAAAAAACAAAAGAAGAAAAATTAGATGAAATTGATGGACAAATAGAAATTTTACAAGAAGCTATTCAGGATCTTGATGAAGATAATATGGGTGAAAAAGAAGGGTTAGAAGAATTAATTAAAGAATTAGAACAAGAAAGAAAAGAAGTAGAAGTGTTGACCGGTGGTGCCGGTCAAAAATTACCTGATTGGGCGAGGGTCTCAGAAAAGAAAGTTTTACTTGATAAAGAATTACTTTCTGAAAAATTATTTGAATTATTTGGAGAACATCTTTATTATATTTATACAATCATTTTTGATACTCAATTTATTATGAGTATAAAAGAAAAAAATGATATACTTGATAGTTATTTTAGAATATTGCATTCTGAAATAAGAATTGATAGAAGGACTGGAAGACCTTTTGAGTTAACTGAAAAACAAAAAAGATTACAACTCCCTCAACCTATCACATTATCTACTTCTGATGTAAATCCTAACAATCCTAATAATATATTATTGAAATATGCTGTTACTGAAAAAGCAGATGGTGATAGATATTTATTGTATATTAAAGATAATCATGGTTATCTAATGAATGTTAAAAAGGAAGTTATTGATACAGGTGTAGAATTTCCTGATTTAGGTAAAGATTATATATTTGATGGAGAATACATTACTAAAAATGTTGATGACGAAGATATTAAACTATTTATGATCTTTGATATTTATTATGAACAAATGAATTCTATAATTAATCATGTTCATAAATTCCCATTTTATTTGAATGCTCCTAAAGCTGATTGTAGACATAGATTAATTAAAGAATTTAATCAAAATGTATTAACTACTATGCAAGTAGATGAAAATAGTATAAGAATTGGTATTAAACATTATGATTATGGTAAAATTGTAAGTGAAAATGAAATAGGTTCTGTAAAATATATTAATGATTGTAAAATGCTTTTGACAAGATGTAATAATATCTTAACAAAAGCAGAAAAGAAAGCATATGAATATAGAATAGACGGTTTAATCTTTATACCATTATTTAATGCTGTCAAATCAGAAAATAGTACAGATGCCCCCGATTATATAGGGGGTAAATGGAGTAGAAATTTTAAATGGAAACCTCCAGAAGAAAATACAATTGATTTTCAAGTAAGGTATATTAAAGAAAAGGTTGGATCAAGAACAAAAGATAAAGAAATTCCATATACGATTCGTAATGAAGATGGTTCTGAAATATTAAATAAATATAAACAACTCCAGATGCTTGTTAAATATGATAAAAAAGATGATAAATCCCTTGATTATTGTATGAGAATTTTAGATGATACAGTTGAAGATAAAGGGGAATTAATTTTATTTAACCCTGATCCGGAAAGATCATTACATCAAACAAATATACCAGTTGATATTACAAATAAGAAAGTTATATGTGAAAGAGATGGTAGAGAAATTAATGATAATGATATTGTTGAAATGAGATATGAAAGCGATGGGAAAAATAATATGGTATGGACACCATTAAGAATTAGAGATGATAAAACAGAACCACAATATTTTGTAGTAGCAAATAATGTTTGGTCAACTTTAAAATATCCTGTAACAGAAGATTTAATTCGTAATAAAGTTGCATTAAAAGATTTTGATTTTGAATCAAATACTCCTGAAGATGAAAAGAATAAATATTATGTTTCATCTGATTTTAATCCTATTACAGAATCATTAAGAAAATTACATAATTATATTAAGAGTAATTTAATTGTAGGAGTTTGTTCTTCTGTAAAAAAAGCAGGTGGAATAAATATTTTAGATATGTCTATTGGTAGAGGTGGCGATATTCAAAAATATATTCAAAGAGATGCTAATCCTAAATTTATTTTAGGATTAGATATATCATCGAATGTATCAGAAGCATGTTATAGATATTATCATGAAAGAAAAGATAAACCAATGGCGGCATTTTTAGTAGCAGATACGAGTCAAAATATAATGAAAGCAGATTGTCATGATAATGTTGAAGCAAGTGAAAAAGAAATTTCACATTCACAAAATATGTTAAATATCTTGTTTAATGGTAGAAAACCGGTTCCAAAAGAATATAAAAATATTCAGAAAAAATATAATAATTTAGGATTAGAAAAATTTGATGTAATTAGTTCTCAATTTACATTTCATTATTATTTTGAAGATGAAGGAACATTTGAAGGATTTATGACAAATGTAAAAGAAAATATTGCACCAGGTGGATTCTTTATAGGAACATGTTATGATGGTGGTAGATTATTTGATCTTTTAAAAACAAAAGGTGATCAAGAATTCAAAGATGAAAATGGTGAATTGATTTATTCAATAAAGAAAGCTTATGAAATTGAAGATTTTACTTATGATCCTGAAAATATTGATACTATGTTTGGACAAAAAATAGATGTATTTATGGAATCAATTGGACAAACCTTTTCAGAATATTTAGTAAATTTTGATTTCTTTAAAGATTATATGGAAAAAAATGGTTTTAAATTAATGTCACCAACTGTTAAGAAAAGATATTCAAAAATATTTAAACAAAATAATATTACAAAAGGTTTTGGAGACTTTGGTAAAGTAATCGCTAATCTAACTGAAATTAGAGATGATGAAGAAGTTTTACAAGATGGAGGTTATTATGAAAAGGCATTAGATATTATAAAACCCGAATTGGAACCATTAAGATTATTATCATCATTGAATAATTATTTTATCTTTCAGAAAGTTTAATTAAAAATCTGCTCTTGAGCAAATAAATTCTATTGCAGGAGATAATGATACAAGAATGTATGATCCACCTATCTGAGTTTGAATACTTCTGTGATAATGTTGAAACATATAAGCACAACCCTTTCTAAATCTTCCTGGAATATCATGTTCTCCGGCGTTACAACCATCATTTATTTTAGGTTTTCCAATTATAAAATCAATATCTGATAAGTAATCACGAAAATCTTTTCCACCATGACCATTGCAAAAAAAGTTTTTTAAATTTAAATTTACCCCTTTGATAGTTGAGGCATAATTTAATGTTTCTTTTAGCGATTTAATGAATAAAGTAGATTGTTGAAAACTAGATCTATATAATTGCCTGAAAGCTAAATTATGTATGTAGTATGTTGAAATATATTGTAATATCATATAACATAATGCTGCTTTTTTATGATTAATACCAGTAGTATTTACTTTTCCAGGTCCTTTATTTCGCAAATGACTCCATCTTTTATCAAAAAATTGAACTTCATCAAAATCTATTACTTGTGCATGACTATTATTTCTTGTCATACACATGTTATCTGGTTTAATATCTGTTGTTAAATAACCTAAATCAAAAATCAATGTATGGAATGCTTTAGCTATTTTTTCAAAATGCCGATTAGGAATTGATGTCCCGGGTTTTCGATTATCACTTGTCTGTTCTGTATTACAAGTTTTACAAACCGTATAAGTAAATTCTCCTGATCTAATTCCATATTCTTGTTTATCAAATCTATCATCAAGGATAATATTCCCGTCCATTCTTTTATAATATATTTCTAATGGACGCGGTGAAAGAGATATACCATCATCATATTTAACATTAAAAAGTTTTTTACCCAATTCATATTCATCACATATATCACGCCTTGAACAATTGAAATTGTCAATTTTTAAAAATATATATGATTTTAGTAAATATATTGTTTCTCTTGGGTCTGCTCTACGAACATCATTTACATTACGTTCATTCCAAAATACTTCACAACCTTGATCCTTTATTATATCTTCAAAATCTATAAAAAATAATTTCTGATGTATCCTTGATATTTCATTTACATTAAAATTTTCTCTGTTTTTTAATAAATCACGTATAGAATGATGTATTGCTGCATCTCTTTTACAATACAATAATTGAAATGGAGATTTAAACGACCCCCCACGACCTAAACATTTTCCTAAAATAAAATAACCTTTATTTGTTTCTATTATTCCTTTTCTTTTTAATTCTTTTGCTTCTGCTTCAGCAACTTTTCGTGCTTCTTCAAGTGCTCTTTCAGTTTCTTCAACCATTATTCGTGCTTCTTCGGGGTCAATTACCTTATTTCCCATAGCTTCATGCGCTGATTTAACAGCGTTTTCTGCTTGTGCTAAACCTATATCGGCATTTATTTTATCTATATCATCGCCTTCAACACCATTTAAACCATTATCGGGTGGTTTTCCATCAATAAAATCTACTGCTTCAGGTTGACCTGAATGTCTCTTTTGTAAAGCATCTTCACTAATAATACCTAATAAAATCCCTAATCTTCTAATATAAAATCCTATATTTGATTTAAACTTTGTAAAATCAATAGGATTCCATACATTTCTTGCCGGTTCATCTTCATTACCTACTGCTACACCACCTGTTTTTATTCTTCTATTTTTACGTTTTTTACGTTTTTTATTCGTTCTTAACTTTTGTCTTTTAGATTTCCTTGTTTTCCTTGTTTTTCTAGATTTTTTAGACTTTCTTGACTTTCTTGTTTTCCTAGATTTTTTATATTTTTTACTACTACTACCCTTTGAAAGTTCCATTAATCTTTTTGCTGCCATTATATCATCTTGCGTTTCTATAATAGTTTGTAATTTTGATTGTTCAGAATCACTAAGTCTTGTGTTTTGTATTGTTAATAGAGTTACTGCTGCTAATTCACTTTCAATTTCTTCTTTAGCACCTTCTAATAATTCAGCATCTGTAATTGATGTTAAAAATTTTATTTTTTCATTAATACCTATCAATATAATATCCCAGAATTCTAACATATTTCCATCATTTTCATACATAACAACATTTATATACTCTTCAATTGTCAAGAAATTTGCATATTTTTCTATCAAATCTTCATAACTCAATAATTCAGGGACATCAGGCACTTCTTCTTCATCTTTTTCTAAATTACAAAGGTCCATTATATATATATATTATAAATATAATTATTTAAAAGAAAATTATAAAAATAATACATGAAACTTTATAAACTATCTCATCATGAAAGAATTATTAATCTTGATGAAAAAACTAATTATATAAAAAAT
>Ga0209533_1003681_pt1 | contig 13505 bp, 11 predicted proteins | sample COG_04_FD_184748 | JGI IMG/M metagenome (GOLD analysis project Ga0209533, IMG submission 184748) | Pelagic Microbial community sample from North Sea - COGITO 998_met_04 (SPAdes) (version 2) | ecosystem: Environmental > Aquatic > Marine > Neritic zone/Coastal water | place: Helgoland, sampling... | reverse complement strand
AACCACCGGTGATTCCAGAATACGCCATTATGCCAATGGTGGCAAAACCAACCAACATCAATAGGCCCTGAACCACATCCGTCCAAATAACCGCCTCAAAACCACCCGCAGTCGAGTAAATCGTGGTAATGAAACCCATCGCTAGAATCGAGATCCATGGGTCGATCCCAGTCATCGTTGAAATCGCCAGAGCCGGTAGCATCACTACAATCCCGATGCGCCCCATCATCTGAACAATGATACTGTTAAAACTACCAAAAAGACGTAAAGTGAGCCCAAACCGTTGCTCGACGTATTGATAAGTGGAAACAATCTTCAATCGACGCAGCAAGGGATAGGTAAGGAAGGCTGAAAGCGCGATACCCACCAACATAAAAATAGCCGGTCCCGTAGTGCTTAATCCTATACAGGCAATCAGCGCCGGGATCGCCATGAAACTAATCGTGCTGACCCCTGTCGCCATCATGGAAATTGCAGAAGCCCACCACTTGACGTTACGACCACCGAGGGCAAAGGTACTCGCATCTTTCTGCTTCTTTGCAAATTTGTAACCGATAATGGCAACCACAGAGAAATACAAAGCAATCACTGTCCAGTCAATCCAGCTGACTTTCTTGGTCGTCCGCACAAAGTCCATCGTCGCGGGGGGAATATTGGCACCGGAGGCATCACGTGCATCCAGCAAAAGATAGGACTCTCCATTGACCTGTAGCAGCGCGCCGTAAGCGGCTGGGCTTGACAAGCGGCCAATCAAATTCCAGCTGTCCGTAGGGTCATGAAAAGTCCAAACCTCGTTCAGGTAGTCTGTTGGCATCGTGCCCGCCAAGAGCTGCTGCAGGCTTCCCAAAGCCCGATTGCCACCGACTAAGGTGAGGTGTGACTGTCCGGTCTTGGAAGCTGCTGAAAATGCCAGCGGCTCAGAGTAGTCGGCCCGTTGCTCCCAACCAGATTCTACATGCCCATCACGTGGCACACGGCTGTAACCCCAATTACTGGTGCTTGGCTCGAGGCGACCATCTGCGCTCAGTGAATAACCTCCCAATGCGACCACCTCATTGTAAGTCTCGTGGACAATCGGCGCGAGGCGCCCACCAAAGGGCATGTCCTCCATCTGTGTCCACGCCGGAGTCGTTTCGCCATTCTTAGTGATTTGTAGCTCATACATGTGCGCACTTGCGCTCTCGGAATCCAATGCAGTGATGCCGCCCATAACATACAGAAAATGAAACACGGTGCTACGGTGGATGGTTGCACCGGCAAACGCCAATGGCTCTGGCAGCGCAGGCAACGGCTCCTCGATTAATTGGGTTCCATCCCATTGAATGGCGAGCACACGATCCGTCACCCCGCTGGGGCCGATCCCCCCCACGAGGTAAATTTTGCCCTCGTGATTCGCAACTGCGGCGTAGGCGACGGGTTCGGATAACTCGGCGGCCTCAGAACGGTAGTTACCCGCTTCATCACGCTCGAGTATATCCACTCGATTCAGTAGCTTACCCTCGGCATTGTAGCCACCAATGGCAAACACTTGATCGCCCACGGTAGCATAACTACGGCCATGGAACGCTGTCGGAAGTTCGGCAGTGTTCAGTTTCCAATCAAAGTAATGCCTGGGCGCCTGGCCATCCTCAACGGTCGTGAAACTCACGGCTGTCGGCGCTTCATCGCCCGCATGTAGGAGGCTTAAAGGTAGCATCACGCATACTATTAGGCAGGCGCTTAATCGACGAGAAAATTGAAAGGCGAGGAGGGGTATGTAATGAAGCATAATGTATAAGGGTAAATTAATCTGGTTTAGTCGGCGACGGGTGCCGCGGTCACGGGTTCAAGATAGCGATCCCACTCTTTATCGTGGTAGCTCGGCTGATAGTCAAAATTTCGAAATGTGGCGGAATTCTTACCACTGACTCCATTCGAAGTGGCATACAGCGCCCAATATAAGCCCGTAAAACCGCCAGCCATTTCGGTCGAGAGAGCGCGTGTCTCCATCGTTCCGACTTCAGTAAATGTACTACCCTCGCTGGCATGTTCAAAATGTAAATGCTCTTCCTCAGCGACGATCCGCAATTTCACTGCTCCCTTGCCAGACAAGTCAAAGCGTTGCTCCGTCCGCAGCTCGCCACAGCGCTTCCGCAAACAGATGGCACGTCCGCCATGACCGTCCGCCACAACTGAGATCTCAGCATGATAGCGTTCGTTCATGTAGGCGGTTAATCCAGCCTCTTCCTGGTTCGAGGGGGCAAAATCGAGCTCGGTTTCGGCGGTCGTATAAAAATGTTGCTGCCGCAAGCCTAACCAGGCCTTCGGGCCGATGCCATCTAGATCCTCTGGTAAGCACTGCAACTGAAGACCTCCCCCAGCCTGCCCGACCCGCCAACTATCCGGCTGCGGATTTCGACAAAAATTCCAACGAAAATCGAGTGTTACGCTGCTAAAGTCATCGCGAAAATCGCGATTCAATAAGCCCAGCTGTTCGGGCCCGGCACGATCGACCACCATATTGATATCGACCAAGCGCCCCTCATTAATGAGTGGCCAGCCATCCTCAGTCCAGGTAACGGGTGCCAAGTAGGTTTCACGCCCCATGTGGTGAACCAGTGGGTAGCTTGAATGGCGCACCCCTAGGAATACGACCCACCAATCGCCTTGCGCGTCCTCAAAGAAATCACCATGACCGGTGGATTGAATAGGATTCGCGGTGCTACGGTGGCTGAGCAATGGATTGTGAGGGCAACTCTCGTAAGGTCCGTCGACCGCACGGCTGCGCGCCACACTAATCATGTGACCGAACTCCGTGCCGCCCTCGGCGATGATCAGATAATACCAGCCGTCTTTTTTATAAATATGCGGGGCTTCTGGGTATTTACCACCGATACCGGACCACAGTAATTTGGACTTGGGCCATTGGAGTTGTCCGGTCTCGATATTGATTGGGCTGACATAACAGCCACGCTCACGTGGCATCCACAGGGCATTCGACGCATAGTAGCAGGTGCCGTCGTCATCCCAAAAGAGCGACGGATCAATGCCACCATGATTCACCTGAATCGGATCGGACCACTCCCCTGCGGGATCTTCCGTGTGCACGATGAAATTACCGATCCCAGTCGTATCGGTCGTAATCATGTAAAACCGCCCATCATGATAGCGAATGGTAGGCGCGTAAATACCGCCCGAAGCCTTGGCTCCCTCTAAGTTCAGTTGACTCTGACGCGTCAGGCAGTGCCCAATCTGCTGCCAATGCACGAGATCCTGACTGTGAAAAACAGGGACACCGGGGAAATACTCAAACGAGCTGGTGACCATGTAAAAATCATCGCCGACACGGCAGACACTAGGATCCGGATAAAATCCGGGCAAGATGGGGTTGGTATACTTCATTTAAATTTTGACTACTTTATTTCCCGTATTTGGCACGGATGACCCATCGAGTGGGGTTGGTTTCTTCTTCGGGGGTGAAGGGAATGAGTGTTTCGCCTGTCTGAATCTCTTGCAGGACTAAATCCAAAAAGGGAGTTCGCTCATCCTTACAGTCCAAAGCTTGAGGCAACTCACCATCGACAACAAGTTGCGCAACCCGGCCCCCGTCGACACACTCGACAAAACCTTTATCGCCAAAAATGCGCAGCTCTTCATAGCCCCAAGTCGGCCAGCTCGGCGAACTGGGGCAGCAATAGTTGGCCACCGCTGAGGCGAGTCCTCCATTTTCCAACTCCATCATATACGAAACGGCTCGGCGGCATTCGCTGCCAGGGACATTGTTGCCCAATTTCGTCTCGCGCAGCTCCATTGATTTTACTTTCACACCCCCAACATGTTCGACGAATCGCACTGGATAGACGCCGACCTGCAAGGCAAGCCCGCCATCCACACGCTCATCTCCCGGACGCCAATCCGCCCATGGATAGGACTTTTGCGCCAAAACCTGAATCACTTCGCCAATCGCCCCAGAGGCGACGACCTCGCGAATTTTGGCATACGGTGCCTCCCATGCAGTACCGGCCATCTCATGGAAACGAAGTCCTGTCTCTTGCGCTGTTGCGATGATGCGATCCAAGACCGCTTCGCTCATACAGCAGGGCTTTTCGGCATAGGCGTGCTTCCCAGCCTTTAAACACTGAATCACGTGCCCCCCTTGCTCATCCTTATACGGTGAACAAAAGGAAACGAGTTGCACCTGCGCATCCGCCAAAAGCGCATCGAGTGTGTCATAGACGCGCACCTTGAGAGCTTTCAAATATTCGGGAATCTCATCCGCAGCAAAGCCAGCCAGCGCCACGATCTCACCCAAGGGGTGGTTCTCAAAATGGTTCTGAATCTGGTGCCCAGCAGTGCCGTAAAGGCCGATTTTAACTTTAGTGCTCATGCTTATTTAAACTTTAGCGTAACCATGCTCACTCAGTGACGCAGTCTTCATGGCTTCGAGCACTTTAATCACATTAACGATCGCAGCATCCGGCGTTTCATTCTTAGGGCGTTTGCGGGTCGTGACCGCATGATAAAATGCCTCCCACGCATAAAAAGCGCTGACCTCATCCGCAGTAAATTCGACCGTTTCAGTGGGCGTACCATCTGCACTATCTTTATAGACTAAGCTCATTTGAGTCGGACGATCGGACTCACCACCACCCTCTGGCATTAGTGGTGGATTACGGTAAATAGTACCGTTCTCATAATAAAGAATCAGTGAACCCGCACCCCGCCCAGGCTGATGCGCCCAACCGTCCAGAGTATCAATCATCGCGCCATCTTCAAATTTAACGCAGAGCCGAGCCATGTCAGGGGTCGGACGGCCTGTAAAATGACGCGTCTGCATGACCTGCACCTCTGTCGGCCGACCGAAAAACTGCATGATATCATTCAGTCCATAGACGCCTAATCGTAAAATCGGTGCGGCCGGGCATTGCTCGGGATCGTCATACCAAGCGCCATCGGCTTTTTCGATGCTCTTATACCAGCACTCGTGGTGCGCTCCCAGCATTTTGCCTAAGTCGTAGTCCTTCTCCCATGCGCGAATCTGTGCAAAGTCTTTATTCATGACCGCCGCCGGTGAGTTCAAGTACACAAAGCGTCCTAACTCACGCGCTTCTTTTAGCACTGATTCCGCTGCGGCAGAGTCTTGCTCGAAGGGCTTAGTCGTCATCACGTCCTTACCCGCACGAATGATCTTGCGAATCTGTTCCGCGCGACCGTTCGGACCAGTCATGAGGATGATCACCGGGATCTCCGGATCCTCCAGCATCGCGTCCAGCCCGACGTATCCCTTGCAGCCGTATTGTTCGACATAACGATCTACTTTGGCCTGAGTCGTCGCACAGACCCCACCCAATTCAAAGTATGGATGCGCCGCGCCCTTGTTGATCATGTTGTCAATGATGTAGGTGCCAAAATTCAGCCCTACCATACCTACTTTAATTTTATTAGTATTCATAAATGATTCTAGTTTTGTATTTCATTACAAGCTCGGGGTCGATAAGCGAAAAACTGAAACTCCGCCCAAGCAGATTGATGGATGGTATCTTGCGCAGCCAGGCCCACGAAAGTGCCGGTAAATTCACCGAGTGTTCCTTCGGCCCAATTGCCTAAATCGGTGCTAGCAAAGTCACCCTTAATCGAAATCCACTCACTTCCGTCTGTCGACCAATCGAAGAACAGACTCGCCCCTCTGACACGTAGGCGTAACCACAACTTAGCGGGGCACGTTTTCAAAAATACATCGCTCGTGCATGTGGACCCATTGAGTGCCTGCTGCACTCCGAGGCGTGTCTGCCCATCTTCGGTTTGAGTCACGCGCAGATATTGATAGGTCAAACGGTCGGTATAAATAATCAGCCCAGCCGACTTACGAAAACCAATATCAGGAAAGCTCAAACAAGTCTCAAAATCCGCATCCAAATTCTGCAAGCGACACACGAGCATGCTCTGCTCAAACTGGGAGTGTAGGCTCTGGCGGCCACGCAATTTTAAACGTCCCTCTTCCAAACGTAACCAGTCAGCATCCGCCGGCTCGCGCAAGGTTTGAAAATGCTTTGAATAAGGACTCTGCTCAAAATCATCCCGGAAGCCAAAAAGTGGCTCATCGAATGGATACGGTGGCAGCTTAGGCGCGGCGACCGTCAATTCGGGAACACGCCCTCCGGAAGCCAAGCGCGGCCACTCTCCGGTAGGCCACTGAATCCGTTGAATCGCGGTTTCTCGCCCCAACACCGCACTATAATGCTCCATAAATACAGAATCATTTCCATAAATAATCGGCTCCTGACCTCGCCTAAGCAGCGGACGCGTGCACAAATGAACAAAATACCATTCTCCGTTTTGGGTTTCCACGAAGTTTCCGTGCCCTGTGCTGTGTAGTGGCGTGTCGGATACTAAATGTGCCGTCAGCATCGGATTATCCGGTGCGGTTTCGTAGGGCCCTAACAGCTGACGACTACGGGAAATCGAAACCGCATGCTTTAAACCAGTGCCCCCCTCAGCGGTGATTAAATAATAGTAGCCATCCTTACGCATCAGGTGTGGCCCTTCGGTGACACCGAGTTCCGTCCCCTTCCAAATCCGATGCACCTGCGGATCGAGGCTTCTACTGGCGTGATCATACGCTTGCAATATAATGCCATTGAACCATCCATCGACCGATTCCTCAGGCATTTCCATGCTCAACAAATACTGCCGACCATCTTCATCGGTAAAAAGCGAGGGATCAAAACCCGCGCTATGTAAAGATACCGGATCCGACCAAGGGCCTTCAATTGAATCGGCTGTGACTAAATAGTTTGGTGTATCAAAGACAGGGCCTCCATGTGATTGAACCACCGTATAAATCAACCAAAACTGCCCCTTCGCGTAACTCAATGCCGGCGCCCAGACACCTCCGGAGTGTGGCAAGCCACGCATATTCAATTGCGATGGACGATCCAGTGCCTGCCCCAGTAAACGCCAGTTGACCAAGTCCTTTGAATGATGAAATTGCACCCCGGGGAACCACTCGAACGTCGAGGTCGCGATATAGTAATCGTCTCCAACCCTACAAATGCAGGGATCCGGATTAAAACCGGAAAGGATGGGATTAGTAATCATAAACAATCTATGGGTTGGGACGGTCGTTTAAACTAACACGCCCCAAGAGAAATCTGAATTTTAGTCACCCTTGATGGATCCGCGGCCCAGTCGGCCATGGCTTGCCCGGCTTCATCGAGAGACACCGTGCGCGTTAAGGCTGCGGCCACTGGAAAACGCTCACCTTCCAACATAGCAATAACAGCCTCGAAGTCCTTTGGCGTGGCATTACGTGAGCCCATGATATCGAGCTCTTTTTGCACGAAGTGCTTCGATTCGTATTCCACCGTAGCTTTGGCGTAGCCCACGTAAACAACACGCCCGGCAAAACATGCCAGCTCAACCGCAGCGCGAAAAGTTTGCGGCAAGCCGATCGCTTCGATCACCACGCGCGGGCCTTCTTCATTTGTCAGCGTGTTCACCGCAGCACTCAAGTCGACTTCTCCGGAATTAATCACGTCGGCAGCGCCCGCTTGTTTCGCGAGTTCAAGCTTTGCATGATCAATATCAACGGCAATCACACGTGCGCCGCGCTCTGCTGCGCCGGCAATCGCACCCAGACCGATCGCACCACAGCCAAAGACCAAAACACTCTCCCCCGCAGCCACACGACCACGATCGACCGCATGAAATCCGACTGTCAAAGGTTCCACCATCGCAAGTTCGCAGAAATCCAGCTTGGCCGACGTCATCAGTTTGGCCTCTGGCACGACAATATATTCGGCCAGCCCACCATCGCGTTGCACACCGAGGGTTTGATTATCGCGACATGCATTGAAGCGACCTTGCTGACACGAACTACATTGGCCGCAACTGGTATAAGGGAGCACTAGCGCTTTATCGCCGATCTGCCACTTTTCAGAAACAGTCGCACCCTTTTCAACAATGCTTCCCGACAGTTCATGCCCGGGGATACGGGGATAACTCACCAAGGGATTCAAGCCACGAAAGGTGCTCAGGTCTGAGCCGCAATACCCGACTCGACGAACTTGCAACAATACTTCGTCTGCTTGAGGGATCGGTTTATCCAAATCGAGAAGGCTGGCCTCACCAGGAGCTGTTATTTGTAGAGCTTTCATAGTTATCATACTGGCTCCTGATGTTCCGGGCGCCCACGTGTGAAGTGTTTGTTGTGGATCGGCTCAAGAATTTGCAGCACTTCAGCCAATAGTGTCTCGTCCAGCGGCTCATCGGCCCAAGCGATATTGTTGCGCATGTTTTCCGCACTAGCCGAACCCACCAATGTGGTTGGAATGTCCGGATGCGCACAGGCAAACTGAACCGCCAGCTTGGTAATTGAGACGCCTTTTTGCTTACAGAAATCGACCGCGCGCTGACACCCAGCCTTAATCTCATCCGAGGCAGGGTGCCAATCCGGACCACCGCGATCAGTGAGCAACCCCATTCCGGTGGGCGATGCATTGATCACACCGACCTGCTTCTCCTTAAAATAAGGCAGTAAATCCGCCAGCGCTGTATCATTCAGCTCGTAGCGGCAAAACGACAAAATGGCGTCAATCACACCCACATCCACACGATCCAAAATGGATGGGAATACCTTCAGCGGCAGTCCGGTGATACCAATATAGCGAAGCTTACCTTCCTCTTTCAGCTGCTGCAAAGCCGGGATCGTCTCATGAATAATTTGATCGTGATCGGCATATTCAATGTCGTGACAATGCACGATGTCGAGGTAATCGGTCCCCAAGCGTTTAAGGCTATCGTGCACACTTTGGCGCGTGCGCTCTACGCTGTAATCATACTCGTCTTGCGAAGGGCGATAGCTGCCGACCTTCGTGCAGAGGTAGTAACGATCGCGGGCAATTCCCTTGAGGCTAATACCTAGGTTTGTTTCGGCAAGAGTTTCACCATACGCGGGCGAAACGTCCAATAAATTAATACCTAAATCAATTACCGTATTCACAGTCTCGATACAGTCTTCGATGCGAACTTCACGAAAAACTGAACCTAAGGGAGATGCACCATAGCTTAAGACGGAAACTTCCATGTCCGTATTACCTAATTTTCTATACTTCATAAACGCCTTTCTCTTTCAAGCGATACAAGCGTATCGCATTTCCGGACCAAAAAGCTGCCTGCTCTTCCGCAGCATACCCTTCGATCCACTTAGTTAATATCCCCAGCCATTCCTGATAGCCAATTCGTGAAAGACACACCGGCCAATCCGAGCCAAACATGAGCCGTTCGGCACCGAAACAAGTGCTGACCTGCTCCCAATACTTTTGCATCGATTGAGCCGACCACGTCGGGGCATGGATCTCAGTCACTAGGCCGGAAACTTTGCAAGTTACATTCGGCAATTCGGCGAGAAGGCCTATCTGACAAGCCCATTTAAAATCAAAAGAGCTATCGCGAATGCTCGGCTTCGCGCAGTGATCAATAATAAACTGCTGTTCGGGGTGGCGACGCACAAACGGCAGTACTGCAGGCAACTGATCGCCCGTCAGCAATAGATCGCAGGCTAGATTAGCGGCTGCCATTTCCGCGACGTTCGCGTTGAGGGCATCTTCTTCGAGTATTTTCGGATCACCGCCTTGGATAAGTATCCGCAAGCCTTTCAACCACTCGAAGCCAGGCATCTCGCTCACCATATTAAGTGCATCAGCTTGCTGCCAGGGCACCCAACCGACGACGCCTTTGATCAAATCATTCTGCTGAGCCAATTCCAACAACCAGCGCGTTTCTTCCAAAGTCGTCCGCGCTTGCACCGCCACCGCACCCTGCACAGATGCGCTGGATAAGGTTCGCGCTAAGTCATACGGCAGGAAGTCTCGTTGGATCGTCGGACTCTCAATCCACCCGAAATCGGCTTCGGTGTAATGCCAAAAATGTTGATGCGAATCGATCCTCATGCTGACTCCAAAATGATATTCCCGTAGCCAGTCGAATCCCCCGTGCGTATCACGCCGATACTGCCCGGCACTCGTTGTTTAAATACATCGTGCGCTTCGAATGTGATCTCAAAGCCACTGAGCGCAGAACGATATTCCGCAAGTATCTCAGCAGCCTGTGCACCGTGGTATCTCATAAACTCTTCAGCCATCCACACCTTGCCGATTTCAAGTCGCCCCTGTGTTGCCCTCAATACATCTCTTACTGTAGGAATGTCGCGCGTTAGGCTAATATCCACCGTCGGGACATCTTTCCAAAAGGGAAAACCCAGATCACAGATAACCAAGGTATTTGTATGCCGGAAGCGTGCAAATAATGCAGCTAGGTCAGGATTCAATATATCGGAGTGCAACATTGTAGAAAGCCCTCAGCGAAATAGTCTTTTGATATGCCGATCCAGTAGGTTCTCGGTGACATTCTTCGCGACCACCGTTTCGTTTGCCTCCAGAGCATTGGTATAACGCTCCCCCATTTCGGCAGCGACTTTGAAGCCCACGTGTATCAGTTGACGGAAATGCGGATTGTAGGCGGGACATGAGTTCACATGGCGCAGGGTCTCCACGAAACTGACTGGTTTCCAACGTGAAACCACTTCCGGCAAAGGTAACTTGTCACGGTCAATGTCAATCACTGTAGAGTAAGGGGCGGTCAGTTCAGTAAAACGAGCATAGGCACCGGCATAGACCTCACGAGCGACATCCAATCCCTCACCACCGGCCTCGGCCAGGCCAATCACCTCTTCGAGCCATGTCGTACCCGCAGTCTTCAAGTGTAAGCCTGCACCGTGTTTTTTGATCTGCCGATTTATAATCGGGTAGATCGAGAATTTATCACTACCGGAGTGCACACTCAGCTTTAGGTCCGCCGGCAAACCAAACTCATTAACTGCGTAGGCAATCACCGCGAGGTCCTGATCAAACTCCTTCTCAAATTGCTTCAAATTGCCCACATAATCGACGCCCTTATTGAAGCGTCCGGTAAACTTCGGAGCAATCGTCTGCACGGGGATTCCCTCCGCCGCGATCATTGATAAAATCAAAAAGAGTTCGACCGGGCTTTGCGGCGCATCGGTCTCGTCCACAGAGATTTCTGTGATAAAATTCCCGGCACCCTTGGCCCCCTCAATCTTTTGATAGATCTTACCAGCCGACACAATGGCAGCCAAGAATTGGTCGGCCGCTGCATCGACTACGCCAGCGTTCAACTCCAAACCACCCTCGATCCCCGGTATTTCTAGCACACCGAGCCACTTTTCCGTATATTGGATAAACTGCTCACGATCAGAAGCCTTCGGTGCCTGGCCGACCGCATCGGCCACATCCAGAGTGAAGAAATTTGAACCAGCCAGGAAACCATCCACTGTATCGAGGTTGATGTGATCGGCATCTACGAAATAGGCATCGCCCCACCCCAAAGATGCGACCGCTTCATCGGCTTCGATGCGCAGATCATCAGGATGACTGCCCACGATACTATGCTCACGATTGGACTTATTCCAGACCGGAGCCACATCAATGCCAATCTTGCGGGCTTCTACAATGGCAGACAGCTGTGCACGCCCTTGGTGCGCAAAGCGATCGCCCATGCCTAGAGAAAATCGAGGTAATTTCATACCACAAATCATAGCACATGGCATACAATTGAGCCATACATAGACTTGACCAAAACCTTTGTTTTTTTAACCTTTTTCAAATGCGATTTCCCAATCCCAAAATCCCGGTCGATGAGCAGCATTCACGCTACGCTTTTTTCGAAGCCGACCTCGCAGGTAAGCCGCCTGCCGGAATCGGCATCGCGCTCGTGGGCTATGAACAAACCCTCAGCCAATACCGAATCCAACGGAACGACTTCCCCTGCATCGGCCTTGAGTTTGTAACCGGAGGCGAAGGTCAACTCATACTCGGCGCTAAGACATATCCACTCACCCCAGGTGTCGCCTTCGCCTACGGCCCAGGCATCGCACACCAGATCGAATCCTCCACCAGTGCCCCGCTGATCAAATATTTCATCGATCTTTACGGCGAAGAAGTCGAACGGTGCCCCACCCCGCTTCAACCCGGAATCACGCTCACGGGCATCGCGTGCAACCGCATTGGCATGCTCATCGAAGGAATCATTGAAGACTCCAACAACAACCGCACGGACCCAGAAATCAACGCAGACGTTGTTCGGTTGATCCTAAGATTAGCAGGGCGCCGAGTGACCACTGCCACACACGGGGGCGCTTACCAAACCTACAGCAAAGCTCGAAATTACATCGAGCAAAACTACTGCGAGATAAACAGCATCGCCGAAGTCGCCCAGGCAGTTCATTGCGCCCCTGGCTATCTAACACGACTTTTCCGCCGCTTCAGCAAAGAAACGCCACTTTCCCTAATGACACGACTACGCATGAGCCGCGCCAGCCAGTTGCTCCTACACCACGGTCTCCCCATCAAGACAGTCGCCGAGTCAGTGGGATACCACGACCCCTTCCACTTCTCAACCCGCTTCAAACGCTTCCACGGCCGTTCACCGAAAAACTTCCGGACTGGGCAATAACATTAGCAGAGCTATAGAATACAGATTTTAGCCCAAAAGCCTTATTAGCGCGGATCAGATTAGGCCACATTTCAAATGGGCTAGTCAATCGAGACACTCCCAAGTAAGCCCGCAAACTCCCTTATGTCTAATTTCTATGCGGCAACGGCACTAAGAACTCCAATATCAACTTCCGGCATATTCCTTCAATCGTTTCCGAATTTCATCTTCAGCTAACTAGTGTCCAAAACAGGTTTTGAAAAGTAGCCTCTCTTGCGCTGTAATAGGTTTGATGAAAAATAAGAACCTAACGCAAGGAGGCTATTATGAAGATTGGCACGAGTAGTCTTTTCAGCCAACTACTTTCTTTGGTCGATCGTGACGATTTTCGACGTTTGGTGCGTCAGACTGGTAGCGAGGCTCGTAGTAAAGGCTTTGCCAGTTGGGATCACTTCGTTTCAATGTTGTTCTGCCAATTGGCACAGGCGAAGAGCCTGCGCGAGATCGACACCGGACTCAGGAGTTGCGAAGGCAAGTTGCAGCATCTGGGTATGAATGGCGCACCGGGACGTTCCACGCTTTCCTACGCCAATGCGCATCGCCCTCACGAACTCTTCGAGATGTTGTTTTACCAACTCCTTGGCAAGGTTAGTGAGGGTGCTCCGAAGAAGAAGTTCCGCTTTAAGAGTAAGCTCTACTCGCTCGACAGCACAGTGATCGACTTATGCGCCTCCATGTTCGATTGGGCGAAGTTCCGCTCCACCAAGGGGCGGCCAAACTACACCTGTTGCTCGATCACGACGGCTGCCTGCCCTGTTATGCCAGGATCACCGAAGGAAAGGTCGCCGACTGGATCGAGGAGAAACAGGAGCACATGGAGCTACTGACCAACCGCTTGGATTTGAGTGCGGCCACTATTGCGGAGATCTACAAACAGCGCTGGCAAATCGAACTGTTCTTCAAAGCAATCAAACAGAACCTCCGAGTGAAAACTTTCGTCGGCACCTCGGCCAATG
>Ga0209533_1003677_pt1 | contig 13513 bp, 11 predicted proteins | sample COG_04_FD_184748 | JGI IMG/M metagenome (GOLD analysis project Ga0209533, IMG submission 184748) | Pelagic Microbial community sample from North Sea - COGITO 998_met_04 (SPAdes) (version 2) | ecosystem: Environmental > Aquatic > Marine > Neritic zone/Coastal water | place: Helgoland, sampling... | reverse complement strand
GCGATATTCGTGGCATGTATATTCTAGGTGAAAACCCCGCGATGTCGGACCCTGATGTGGAACATGCGCGTGATGCGTTGGCTAAGTTGGAGCATTTGGTTGTTCAGGATATTTTCCTAACGGAAACAGCGAACTATGCCGATGTGATTTTACCTGCGTCTGCGTTTGCAGAGAAAACGGGCACCGTGACGAATACAAATCGTCAGGTACAAATGGGCCGCCCAGCGGTTCCACCGCCAGGTGAGGCGCGTGAAGATTGGGCGATCACAACGGAATTGGCGGATCGTTTGGGGTTGGAGTGGGGCTACACCCATCCGAGCCAGATTTTCGCTGAGATGAAGTTGGGGATGAAATCTTTCGACAACATTACGTGGGAGCGTTTGGAAACTGAGGCGGTGACCTATCCGTCATTGTCCCCAACGGACCCTGGCCAACCGATTGTGTTTGGCGATGGTTTCCCGCGCCCAGATGGCCGCGCGAAATTCACGCCAGCGTCGATTATCGCGCCAGATGATGTGCCAGATGATGAGTATCCGATGATCTTGACTACGGGTCGTCAGTTGGAGCACTGGCACACGGGTTCGATGACGCGCCGCGCAAGTATTTTGGACGGATTGGAGCCAGAGGCGAACTGCTCGTTGCACCCTAAAACATTGCGCAAGATGGGGATTGAGCCGGGTGGCATGATCCGTTTGACCACGAAACGCGGGTCGATTGTGACGATGGCACGCGCCGATCGCGCTGTGGCCGAAGATATGGTGTTCTTGCCGTTTGCTTACGTCGAAGCGGCGGCGAATATCCTGACGAATTCCGCGCTTGATCCTTATGGTAAAATTCCAGAATTCAAATTCTCGGCTGTGCGAGCGGAGAAATTTGAGGACGTAATTGCGGCGGAGTGATCTGTGGCCAAAGCGTTTAGGTATTTGAAGAACATTGAAACGGGGCGGTCGACTTGGCCGCCCCGTTTTGTTTAGGTGTTCATGTAGTGCAGGGTCTGGAAGCGTTTGCGCAGAGCTGCGGTTTCTTTTGCAAGGCTTTCTGGGTCGTTCGACATAAGCGAGCGCGCGAGCAGGTCGGCGATTTCGGGAACGTCTTTTGGGGTCACGCCAAAGCGGGTGATTTCTGGGGTGCCGATGCGCAGGCCGTTTAGATCGCCTTCGATTTCAGCAATGGGCAGGCCAATTCCGCAGGTTAGGAACCCTGCTTGGCGCAGTTTTTTGGCTGCGGTTTGTCCGCCACCAAACGGGGCCGCTTCGATCGCGAGTTGGTGGGAGGTTGTGCCGCCTTTTGCGTTTGCGAAAATCGGGATGTTGCGTGCGGACAGTTCGGTTGCAAAGGTTTGGGCGACGTCGATCATTTGTTTTGCATAGGCTGATCCGTGATCGCGCCAATCGAGCAAGGTCATGGCGAGCGCGGCGGATTTTGCGGCGTCAAAGTTGGCTGTCATTCCTGGAAATGCGATGGCGTCTAGGCGCTCGGCCATATCAGCGTCGTTTGTGACGATAAGGCCGCCAGCGGGGCCACCAAGGGATTTATAGGTGCTCATCGTCATGATGTGTGCGCCTTGGGCTAATGGATCGGGCCAAGCGCCACCTGCGATGATGCCGCATTGGTGGGCTGCATCGAACAATAGTTTGGCGCCGACTTCATCTGCGATGGCGCGAATTTCGCTGACTGGATGTGGGAACAGGTTGAGCGAACAGCCGATGGTGATCAGCGATGGGTTTGATTTATGGGCCAAGTGGAGCAGGGCTTCTATGTCGATTGTGTAGCCGTCTGCATCAATCGGGGCGTACAGAATGTTTAGACCGTAAAGGCCCGCGCAACCAGCGATGTGGTGGGTGACATGGCCACCGATTGACGGGGGCGGCGCGATGATTGTATCGCCCGCTTTGCTGGTGGCCATAAAGGCGTAAAGGTTGGCAATTGCGCCCGATGGGACGCGAATTTCGGCGTGATCGGCGCGGAAAACCTCGGCGGCTAACTCGGCGCAGATGACCTCGATTTCTTCAATCGCTTCTAGGCCCATTTCGTATTTATTGCCGGGATAGCCGAGGGAGGGGCGTTCGCCGATGCCGCTGGACAAAAGTGCGGAGGCGCGCGGGTTGATGACGTTTGTCGCGGGATTGAGGTTAAAGCAGCTGTGTTCGTGGATTTCGCGATTATCATTTGCGAGGGTTTCAAGGCGCGTTGCAATTTTGGCCGATTGGGATAGTGCCGTTTCGCCTGCGATTTTTTGCACGAGCGTTTCGGAAGTTGAGGGAACCCATGGGCGGTGTTTGAGAGCGGTCATTGCCTGATCCTTTGCTGAAGTTGTAGTGATTTTGCAGATGCTGGGGTTGAATTGCAAATCAGTATTGCTAATTAATAGGCCTAGAAAAACTGAGTCTTGCTATGTCTGTCGCGCCCCCACGTCCAAGTTTGCCACCACTGAATGCATTGCGTGCATTTGAAAGTGCTGCGCGTCTGGGTGGGTTTAAACAGGCGGCGGGGGAGTTGAATGTCACGGCTGGTGCGGTTGCGCAGCATATCAAATTTCTGGAGGCCTGGTGCTGTGCGCCGTTGTTTGAGCGGCGTGCAAAAGGTGTGAGCCTGACGGTGTTGGGGCAATCTGTATTGGCGGATTTTGAACGCGCGTTTGATGCTGTTGGCTTTGCGAGCCAGCGATTGCGTGCGTTGGGTGCGCCCAAAAACGTGAACATTGCCGCGCTGCCGAGTGTTGCGCAGTTGTTGGTTGTCGCGTGGTTGCCTGCGATGCGCGACGCGGTGCAGGGTGTTCAGGTGTCGGTAACAGCAATGGAAGAGGCCCCGAATTTGGCGCGCGAACCCTTTGATTTGAGCCTGTTTTTCGAATTGAACCCTAAACAGAGTTTGACGGGGCTGGATGCGCTTATTCCTGTGGCATCGCCTTCGTTGGTTGCGGGTTTTACGGATCTGGAGGCGTTCATGTCTGCGCGTCATATTTCGGATCAAAGCTGGGCGCAGGATTGGCCGCGTTGGTTTGAAGCCGTTTTTCCAGATCAAATCTATTCGGGGTCAGGGCCAAGTTACTCGTTGTTCAGCATGGCGGTGGAGGAGGCCAAAAGTGGGGCCGGTATTTTGATGGCGCACCGCAGTTTGGTTGCACCGTTGCTGAAAAGTGGCGCATTGGTTGTTGCGATGGATCGCCCTGTTCCGATCGATCTGGCACTGGTGCTGGAGCGCAGCCCTATTTCTGGGGAATCGCCCGTTGTTGATGCGTTGGTCGAGGTGATCGAGACGCTGGTATAGGGTATTATTGCCAGTGAACGTCGCCCAGAAAAATGTAGCCTGCGCCGTAGATGGTTTTGATGAGTTTGGGGTTTTTGGGATCGTCGCGCAGTTTTGTGCGCAACCGAGAGACGCGCACATCCATCGCGCGATCAAAGCTGTCGGAAGCATCACCACCGAGGGATTCTTGCATGAAAGCGCGGGAAATGAGGCGGTTTGGAGCGTTTAGGAACAGGCGCAAGACTTCGCCTTCGGCTTGAGACAGGGGTGCTGTATCGCCCTCATCTGGGGTGAGGAGGTATTGGTCGAAATCGGCTGACCAGCCTGCGAATTTGGCAACTTGCGAGGCCTCCGATTGGGGCGATTTCCCACGGCGGAGCAGGGCACGGGCACGCGCGACGACTTCGGCTGGATCGAACGGTTTGATGATGTAATCATCCGCGCCAAGTTCCAGACCCGTGATTTTATCCTGCACCTGATTGCGGCCAGAAATGATGATGATTGCCGCGCCCTGATCGGTAGCCAGACGATGAACCAGCGCGAGGCCGTCTTTGTCTGGCAGGCCAAGATCAACGAGGCAAATGTCGGGGGTTATGGTTTTGAGCGAGGCTTCGAATTCGGTGGCGCGCGCAAAACTGGCGGTTCTGAAACCCGCAGCTTCCAGAGCGTCGGCGAGTGTAAGGCGAATTTGCGGTTCGTCGTCCAGAATGGTGATTAAAGGGGCGGGCGTGTTCATGCGTGAACCTCTTGGAATTTTTCAGCCAATTGCGGGGCGGCGAAGGGTTTTTTCAGTAATGGAAATTGGGCGCTGGCCTGTTGGTGGATCGGGTCGTCGGCGGGCAGGCCTGTCATCATGATAACGGGCATGTTGTGGCCCGTGGTTAGCAGATTTCGCGCCATATCAAAGCCGTTCATCCCATCGCCAAGCATGATATCGGTCAACACATGGCTGATGCCGGGGATTTGCACCAGGGTTAGGGCTTCTTCAGCGTTGTCAGCCTCGATCACGGAATGGCCCATTTCACGGAGCATTTCGCGGGTTTGTAGGCGCAAATCTTCGCGGTCTTCGACCAAAAGGACCATGCCGGGATCGGTGGTCTTGGTGCCAAAACGCAGAGGGAGTTGGATGGTGACGACGGCGCCGCCGCTGGGTTGGTTTTTGATGCGTACGCGGCCGCCAGACATTTGTGCAAAGTCGTAAACCATCGTGAGGCCGAGGCCTGAGCCCTCGGACGCTTTGGTAGTGAAGAACGGGTCGAGTGCGCTTTGCAGGGCCTTTTCGGTGAAGCCTGTGCCTGTGTCGGTCACGATAAATTCGATCCAAACCGTGCCGCGCAAACGGGCCGACAGATGGATGTGACCCGTGTCGCCGATGGCGTCGCGCGCGTTGAGGATGAGGTTCAGCAAGCCGTCTTGCACAAAGCCATGATCGAGCATCACCGCGTTGGTGATGTCGTTGTTTTTGGTTTCTATCGTGATGCCGTCGGGCAGGGCGGCGGTTGCAAGATTAGTTAAATTGCTGAACAATTCGTCGATGGAGACGGCGGAAATTGACAGATCACGGCGACCAGACACATCTGATAATTTGTCGAGCAATTCGCCGCCGCGCAGGGCTGCGGCCTTGGTGGTTGTGATTGCATCCCGCGCCACATCGGGGAGGTTTTCAATGCGTTCGAGTTTGCCCTGGAGGCCGAGGATCACGGTGAGCAAGTTGGCGAAATCATGGGCAAGGCCGCTGGTCAGTTGCGCGGCAAGTTCGCGTTTGCGCGTTTGGGTGAGCGCGGCGCGGGCCTGTGCCTCGGCGGTGATGTCCATCGACAAAACATAGGCGCCGTTGATCGCGCCGTTGGGTGCGGTGTCTGGCGTGAGGGCGACACGGATACGGCGTGTGGCGTCTTGGAGATCAATTTCGATGACGGAGGGTTCGCCAAGTAGTGCCTTGTCGAACATCGGGCCGACTTGGGCGTAGGCCTCGGGGCCAAGGGCCTCGCTGGCGTGCAGGCCGATGATTGAACGTGGCGGGGAACCGATAACTTCGGACAGTTTGCGGTTGGAATAGGTGTAGCGTTGATTGCGGTCGATATGTGCGATGTGCGCGGGGGTCATTTCGGAGGTCATTCGCGCACGGGCCTCGGACTCGGTGAGGTCGCGTTTGGTTTCTTCGAGCGTGGCGATTGTGGCGGCAAGGGAGCGGTTGGTTTCGGCGAGTTCTTCGGAGCGAGTAAAAAGATCTGCTTCGAGTTTTGCGCCCTCTGATCGCAGCAAGGATTCTTGTTGTTTGATTTGGGTGATGTCGGTGTAAACGGTGACCCAACCGCCTGTGCGTAACGGGCTGCCTTCGACGGAAATCCATTGGCCGTTGTCGCGTTGGCGTTCCATGTAATGGGGTTCAAAGGCGCGGGCTTGGTCGGTGCGGCTTTGGACGAATTCTTCTAGGTCGCCAACTTCGCCGTAATCGCCGCGCGATGCGAGGTAACGAATGGCATCGGCAAAGTCGGAGCCGATTTCAACGATGTGATCGGGCAGATCAAACATTTCTTGATACCGCCGATTGGCCACAGACAGGCGCAAATCTTGGTCAAAGATCGTCAGGGCTTGGCCGATAAGGTTCAGCCCTGCGCGCATCATCTGGGTTGTGGTTTGGTCCGACATGGGGAGTTGGGTAGCAGAGGTTGCGGTCTTAATGCTAGGGGAATGTTGGTGTCGCCTGCCTCTCGTCCTTTGCTTTGCAAAGCCCTGCCGGCGCCGCATTGTTTCACAATGCGGCCTGTAACAATTTGATACATTTCCGAAAAATTTCAGAATGGTTTTGACGTCACTTCTTTCTCAATCAATGATGTTGCGTGGAGAATCATCGCTCTGCGCGACGCTGGACGGCCACAAAAGTTGGGCGCTGGCAACTGGGAGGAAATATTCGTGACAACTGGTCAATCCCCTGTCGGGGACCTCGTTACTATTCCGCGTTTGTTGGCGCGTAATGCGTCGAAATTCGGTGACAAGCCTGCCTATCGCGAAAAAGAATTCGGTATTTGGCAAAGCTGGACTTGGGCGCAAGTGAGCGACGAGATCAATGCTTTGGCGCTGGGTCTGTTGGAATTGGGCCTGAATGAGGGTGATCACGTCGCGATTATCGGTAAGAACCGCCCGTATTTTTACTGGGCGATGGTTGCTATTCAATCGTGTGGCGCGGTTCCTGTACCGTTGTATCCCGATGCTGTGGCCGACGAGATGGCCTTTGTGTTGGATCATTGTTCTGCGCGGTTCGTGATCGTCGAAGACCAAGAACAGGTCGACAAGTGTTTGGATGTGAACGACCAATTGCCGGGCATGGAAGAGATTCTCTATCTCGATGCACGGGGTTTGCGCAAATACGACCACACCCATTTGCACGATTATCGCGAAATCCAAAAGCGCGGACTTGCGGGCACGAAAAAGGCCGAGCTGGATGCGCGGTTGGCCAAGCAAGATATCAATACGACCTGCGTGATGCTGTATACATCTGGCACGACGGGCCGCCCGAAGGGTGTTGTTTTGTCGAACCAAAACATCATCATGTCGGGCAAGGCCGCTGCTGAATTTGACGGGCTGCACGCGGACGACAGTGTGTTGGCGTATTTGCCAATGGCATGGGTTGGCGATTTCATCTTTACGGTTGGTGAAGGATACTGGACCGGTTTTTGTGTGGCCTGCCCTGAAAGCCCAGAAACCATGCAGCATGACCTGCGCGAAATCGGGCCAAGCTATTTCTTTGCGCCGCCACGGTATTTTGAGGGTGTGCTGACATCGGTGATGATCCGCATGGAAGACGCAAGCCCGCGCAAACGCAAGATGTTCAAGAAATACATGGATTTTGCCAAAGAAGTGGGCCCGAAAATTCTGGACGGGAAGCCTGTGAGTTTTGGCGAACGGCTGAAATACGCGATGGGTAATTTATTGGTTTATGGTCCGTTGAAAAACACGCTCGGGTTAAGCCGTGTGCGTGTTGGGTACACGGCGGGCGAGGCAATTGGGCCTGAGATCTTCGATTTTTACCGCTCGCTTGGGATTAACCTAAAGCAGTTGTACGGCCAGACAGAAGCGTCGGTTTTTGTGACTGTGCAGCCAGACGGCGAAGTGCGCGCGGATACGGTTGGGGTGCCTGCCCCCGGGGTGGAATTGCGGATCGCGGACAACGGCGAGGTGTTTTACAAATCACCTGGCGCATTTGTTGAATATTACAAAAACCCTGAAAGCACGGCTGAAACCAAAGATGCCGAAGGCTGGGTTGCGACGGGTGATGCGGGTTTCATTGAGGAAGACACTGGGCATTTGCGGATCATTGACCGCGCCAAAGATGTTGGCAAAATGTCCGATGGCCAGATGTTTGCGCCAAAGTATGTTGAGAATAAGTTGAAGTTTTTCCCGAACATTTTGGAAGCAGTTGTTTTTGGCAATGGCAAAGACCGCTGTGTTGCGTTTTTGAACATTGATCTAACGGCTGTGGGCAACTGGGCGGAGCGTAACAATATTGCGTATTCGTCGTATCAGGAGCTGGCCGGGCATCCGCAGGTTTTGGACACGTTGCAAGAGCATGTGGAGACGGTGAACGCATCTGTGGCAGAGGATCCGATGTTGTCGGGCTGTCAAATCCATCGGTTCTGTGTGCTGCACAAACAGTTGGATGCGGATGATGGAGAATTGACGCGGACGCAGAAAGTACGCCGTCGCATCATCGAAGAGAAATTCGCGGATTTAATCGCAGGATTGTATGACGGTTCTGAGCATATCTCGACTGAGACAGAAGTGATGTACGAAGATGGGCGCAAGGGTTCCATCAGTGCGACGCTGGAAATGCGCGATGCGAAGGTTTTCGCAACTGCCGCTGATAAGGTGGCTGCACAGTGATGTTGAACCGCAAAGCGCTGATCTTGGCGCTCGCTTGGGCGTTTATCTTGTTCGTTTTGGCGGGATTTCTGCGCGGCACAGTAATGCAAATTTTGATGTTCGGTCTGGTGGCTGTTTTGGCATTCGCCGTGATCGAGGAAAATGCAGGACGCGGATTGGAAAAAGGGAAGTTCTTTTACAAGAACTATTTCGGATCAGCGCGCTCTGTGAACGATGCTTGGATATTTGGGTTGGGTGTAGTGTTCGGGGCCATTGTGGTTCTGCGCCCTACACTGGAATGGTGAGAAAATGACCGCAACTGACAGTTACGTAACCCCAGACGGGCGCACCATTGGTGGCGTCATGATGGAGATGAAGAATATCACACTGCGTTTTGGCGGTGTTGTGGCGATCAAGGATATTTCGTTTGATATCCGCGAGGGTGAAATTCGGGCGATTATCGGGCCGAACGGCGCTGGTAAATCGTCGATGTTGAACGTGATCAACGGGTTTTATCATCCGCAAGAGGGCGAAGTTTGGTTCCGTGGCGAAAAACGCCCGTCCATGAAGCCGTATCAGATTGCAGCGCAGGGTATTGCGCGGACGTTCCAGAATATCGCGTTGTTTCACGGCATGACGACCGTGGAAAACGTGATGACGGGTCGTCAGTTGATGATGAAGAAGAATTTCTTGTGGCAAATGCTGCGGGTTGGCCCTGCGATGGCCGAAGAAGTTGTGCATCGTCGTCGTTGCGAAGAAATTATTGATTTCCTAGAGATTCAGCACATCCGCAAAGAGCCTGTGGGCAATCTGCCTTACGGTTTGCAAAAGCGGGTCGAGCTGGCGCGCGCCTTGGCGATGGAGCCAAAGCTGTTGTTGCTGGATGAGCCGATGGCGGGGATGAACGTTGAGGAAAAAGAGGACATGAGCCGCTTTATTCTGGATGTGAACGATCAATACGGCACCACGATCGCGCTGATCGAACACGACATGAGCGTTGTGATGGATTTGGCGGACCGCGTCGTGGTTCTTGATTACGGTAAAATGTTGGCTGATGGCACGCCAGATGAAGTGCAGAAAAACCAAGCGGTGATTGACGCTTATTTGGGGGTTGAACACTGATGTTAGATTTTCTGTATAGCATTTTCGTTGGTCCGTTCGTGGACATGTGGTCGTTGCCCGATTTCCTGATCCAAGTTTTGTGGGAAGGCTTTGTTTCGGGCGTTCTGTATGCGCTGATCGCGCTCGGGTTTGTGCTTATCTTTAAGGCGTCTGGTGTTTTCAACTTTGCCCAAGGCATCATGGTTGTGTTCTCGGCACTGACGCTGGTGGGGCTAACGGAACTGGGTGTTCCCGCGTTTTTGGCGCTGATTATTACGCTTGGTGTGATGTACATGCTGGCGTTTTCGGTGGAGCGATTTGTGCTGCGAAAACTGGTGAATCAACCTGATATTATTCTGTTTATGGCGACGATTGGTTTGACGAATATCCTGATTGGTTTGGGCCAATGGATTTTTGGCGGCGAGACAAAGACGATGATCACCGAGCAGTTATGGCTGCCAACAGGCTCCAGCGTTTGGGAGCCGGGTGGCGGGTTGGTGATTTTCCAGCATATCGACATTGCAGCGACTGTGATTGCTGTATTGATGATCGTCGGCTTGGGTTTCTTTTTCAGCTATACCAAGGTTGGTCGTGCGTTGCGCGCGGTGGCCGATGATCATCAGGCATCGCTGTCTGTTGGGATTTCGCTGAACCAAATTTGGGTGATCGTTTGGTTTGCAGCAGGTATCGTGGCGCTGGTCACGGGTATCATGTGGGGCGCGCGTTCTGATGTGTCTTTCAGTCTGCAAATCATCGCGCTTAAGGCGCTGCCTGTTCTGGTTTTGGGTGGGTTTACATCCATCCCTGGGGCCATCGTCGGTGGTTTGATCATCGGGATTGGTGAGAAAATATTTGAGATTTATTGGGGGCCGTTGTTCGGCTCTGGTGTGGAGGGTTGGTTCGCTTACGTGATCGCGCTGATCTTCCTGCTGTTCCGTCCACAAGGCCTGTTTGGCGACAAAATTATCGAGAGGGTGTGATGTACATGGAAAGAACAATGTATAAAGTTCTACTGCTTTCCTTGGCATTGGTCCTTCTCGGAGAAGTGATGGGTTTTATCTCAATCATCCGGAACCTCTTGCAGATATATTCACGGGCAGACACTTGGCCTTTCATGCCAACTTGGATCGCAATGATGGTCCAAGTTGGTAGAATGCTGTTCGCACTTACGCTGCTGTATTGGGCCCCTAAATTCATCAAACAACAATTCCCGGAGGTTGCGTAATGTTTTACCGCGAAGCAGGGCAATATAACACGACCTACGAAAAAGACATGCAGGTCTTTCCGATCAAACAAGACAAGATCGGGATCGCGATTTGGCTGGTGCTGGCCTATCTGTTTGTGCCGTTCTTTGGCATTCCGGGATTGGAATATGGGTTCGCAATGAACGCCATTATGATCCCTGTGCTGATCTTTACGATCACCACAATTGGATTGAACATTCTGGTTGGGTTCACGGGGCAAATTAGCCTTGGGACAGGTGCGTTTATGGGGGTCGGGGCCTATGCCTGTTACAAGCTGACATCGTATTTCCCTGACGTGAATATCATCGTGCTTATTCTGGCCAGTGGATTTGTATCCGCGATTGTGGGGGCGCTGTTTGGGTTGCCGTCCCTGCGGATCAAAGGGTTCTATCTGGTTGTGGCCACGTTGGCGGCGCAGTTCTTTCTGGAATGGTGCTTTATCCGTGTGGGTTGGCTTTATAACTATAACGCGTCTGGCGCGATCGAAGTGCCCCAGCGCGAGGTGTTTGGCTGGATCGTGACGGGGCCAAGTGCGGAGCCTGTGACGCGGTATCTGGTGGTGCTGAGCATTCTGATTTTCCTTGCAATTATCGCGGGTAACCTGACGCGCGGACGTATTGGGCGCAGCTGGATGATGATCCGCGATATGGATATCGCAGCCGAGTTGATTGGTGTGCGACCACTCACGGCCAAGCTGTCGGCGTTTGCGGTTTCGAGCTATTTCATCGGCGTGTCTGGCGCGTTGATGGTGTTCATGTGGCTGGGCGCTGCCGAAGTTGAGAGCTTCGATGTGAACCACTCGTTCCTGTACCTGTTCATGGTGATCTTGGGGGGGCTTGGCTCCATCACAGGGTCGTTCATGGGCGCGGCGTTCATCTGGACCTTTCCGATTGTTCTGAAAGAGCTGGGTAAGAGCTGGTTCGGGATCAATGCGACAGTGATGGAAAACGTCAGCTTGGTTGCGATTGGTGTGATGATTGTTGTGATCCTGATTGCAGAGCCCCACGGGATGGCCCGTTTGTGGCAGATCATAAAACAGAAGTTACGAATCTGGCCGTTCCCGCACTAGGGCACGCCGTGATGCGCCAGCAGCCAAACGAGGCCGCGCTGTTGGCACAAGGAGAGGTCTCGATCACGGGTTGCCATTGCGGTGGCCCACACTAGGGAGAGTGCAAAATGCTTAAGAAGCTTATTGCAGGTGTTCTTGGGGCCGCAGTGGTCACAGGTGCAACATATGAAACAGCACAGGCGGAGGACACGCTTTACGTTCCTTCACTGTCATACCGGACGGGCCCATTTGCGGGCGCTGGCGTTCAGATCGCCAACGGTTTTTCCGATTACTTTGCAATGTTGAATGCCCGTGATGGCGGCATCGGTGGTGCGAAGATCTTAAATGAAGAATGCGAAACAGCGTACAACGCGCAAAAAGGCGTTGAATGTTATGAAGCAACCAAAGGCAAAGGCGCCTTGGTTTATAACCCGTATTCAACAGGCATCACGCTTCAGTTGATCCCAAAAGCGCCAGTGGATGAAATTCCTATTCTGTCCATGGGCTATGGTTTGTCTGCTGCGGCGAAGGGTGAAACTTTCCCTTGGACGTTCACATATCCAGCGTCTTACTGGTCGCAAATGTCTTCGATCCTGAAATACATCGACGCAAACGGTGGCGTTAAAGGCAAAAAGATCGGCTTTATCTACCTCGACGTTGGTTACGGTAAAGAGCCTATTCCTTTGCTGGAAGAACTGTCCCCGAAAATGGGTTTCGAAGTGGCTTACTTTCCAGTTGGCGTGAAAGAAATGCAGGCGCAATCCGCACAGTGGTTGAACGTTCGCAAAGAGCGCCCTGACTGGATGGTTATGTGGGGCTTTGGTGCCATGAACGCATCTGCGATCAAAGAAGCGGCGAAAATCCGTTACCCAATGGACAAGTTCATTGGTAACTGGTGGGCAGCGGCAGACGTTGATCTGCGTCCAGTTGGCGAATCCGGTAAAGGTTACATCGGCGCAAACTTCTCTGGTATCGGTACGGATTTCCCAGCGGTTCAAGACATGATCAAACATGTTGTAGAAGCTGGCAATTCACAAGCTGACCCAGCAGATGTTGGCGGCGTTTTGTACAACCGTGGCATGTTCAACGCTGTGATCGTGGCCGAAGCAATTGCGGCTGCACAAAAAGCGACTGGCAAAAAATCCATCACGGGTGCGGATATGCGTATCGGTCTGGAAACGTTTGATCTGTCCGAAGCACGTTTGGCTGAATTGGGCCTTGCTGGTTTCACAGCACCGATCAAAGGTGATTGTGCAGACCACGAGGGTGCTGGTTCCGTATTCATGCAGCAGTGGAACGGTACAAGCTGGGACAAAATTTCTGACCCAATCGCACCAATGACAGACGTGGTTTCACCACTTCTGGATGCAGCTGCGGCGCAGTATGTTTCTGACAAGCCTGAGTGGAAAACACAGACTTGTAACTAAGACTTTTTGTCTGGCGCGGTGCGCTGCGCCAGACATTCCAATTTAGATGGATTTGACCCATGCTCGACGCTGCAAAAACCGAAGAAACCTTGTTAGAAGTGAATAATATCGAGGTGATTTATAATCACGTCATTTTGGTTCTAAAGGGTGTTTCATTGAGCGTTCCCAAAGGCGGTATCACCGCGTTGTTGGGGGGCAATGGTGCGGGGAAATCGACGACGTTGAAGGCGATTTCGAACCTGTTGTTATCTGAACGGGGCGATGTGACCAAAGGGACGATTGAATATCGCGGCCAGAAAGTTGCGGGCCTGTCGCCTGCGGAATTGGTGAAACGCGGTGTGATCCAAGTGATGGAAGGACGCCATTGTTTTGGCCACCTGACCGTTGAAGAGAATTTGCTGACGGGGGCATATACCCGCAAGATTAGCCGAGCAGAGCTGAAAGAAAGCCTTGATCTGGTGTACACATATTTTCCCCGTTTGAAGGAGCGCCGCAAATCATTGGCAGGCTACACCTCGGGTGGGGAACAACAGATGGTGGCGATTGGGCGGGCGTTGATGTCCATGCCAGAAACTGTGCTG
>Ga0209533_1003674_pt1 | contig 13521 bp, 15 predicted proteins | sample COG_04_FD_184748 | JGI IMG/M metagenome (GOLD analysis project Ga0209533, IMG submission 184748) | Pelagic Microbial community sample from North Sea - COGITO 998_met_04 (SPAdes) (version 2) | ecosystem: Environmental > Aquatic > Marine > Neritic zone/Coastal water | place: Helgoland, sampling... | reverse complement strand
CCCTTCATCTTCAAGTACTCCCCGTAAAAATCGAACTGGCGGTTCCCCGTGATTTCGTCCTTGTCCACCTCCTTCGTGATCGCCCACTGGACCGTACGAAACCGCGCGCTATTGAGGATCTCTTCCATCATGCGCCCTTCGACTTTCTCCGCCGTCAGGATGTCGTCCACGTTGATGTTCAAGTTCGTCTTCAACGCCTTGGAAAATTTATTCGAACCTTCGCACGGGACCAAACCGTCGATGGCTCTGAAACGGCTCAGATCGATGGCCGCCGCGTTACCGGAGAACCAGTAAAAGAGCAACGAGTTCTTGTAACAATTCTCCCCAACGTAATGTGCCTTCTGCACCGCGACGTCGATGAGCACTTCTTTCGCCAGCGCAAGTTTCGATTTGAAACCCCACGTCGACAATTCAAAGTCGTCGAAATCGTTCAACCCCACCGGTTCCCCCGACATGCATTTTTGAAAGAGTTTGTTGTTCGGCGCCATCATCAACGTGGGGTACCGTTTGGCGATGTCACCGATGATTGCCTCTTGTTCCTCCTCGGGCTGTCCTCGGAACACTTCGCACAGTTCTCCGACTTTATACTGGCACCCGGCCGGCACGACGGCACCCACGGTATCCACGACGCCCCCGATGGCCCAGGTGGCCCAAGCACCCCAACTGTTGTCACCCCCACCACGCAAAGCGAAGTTGTACAGCCGTCGCTTTTCCAAATCCCGACCGTGGAGGTTCTCGTGCTCGTAGATTCGCGCACGTAAGTTGTGCATTTTTTTTATTGTATATCATTTTTTTTCTTCTGGCCATATGATACAGCACCTAACACCTGGGTATACCCGATTATGGCAGCGGTAGCGGCTGATCATTCGTCGACTTCGCAGTCTCCACTGCGGTAACCCGTGTAGCCTCCTCTCGTTCTTTGAGTTTCTTCATGATGCTCTTCTTCTTCGGCATGGCTGAAATTGTTGTTTTATTTAATCAGACATAAAATAATTATGCAAAATATCATCGAGAGAACGCGGGAAGCGCTCGAAGGATCAGAGTCCACCAAGTTGAAAGAGATTGAAAACACGCTAAAACAACTTCGGCAGAAATTGAAAACCATCCCAACCACGAAGAGGTCTTTCATTCATGAACGAAAAGATATAGAAAAGCAAATAGAGACACTGACACAAGCACGCATCGATATTATGAGTGGTGATGTCATGCGACAATTTGATCACGAGAGTCAAATGTTTCTACAAGCGGACAAGAGAAGGGGAAACGATGATACTGCGAAAAATTGCACACATATCGATCGTGGACAATCCTTCTTGCAGCAAAGCACCTCGTCGGGACGGCAAGCGCGGAAGAAAACCACCGCGAGGGATATGAAAATTAGTAGCGCCACCACCCTCACAGCAACGAATGGAGCATCGAAAGAACTATTGCACGACGAGTTCATGCAAAGGTACAGCGGGAAAAACCCCACCCTCTACATGAGTGTAGGGTCCGAGTGTTCTCGGTGCCATCAAAAAATGAGCCGAGTCGACTGCGCAATGGTCTGCGAACAGTGTGGAATTTCAGAAACTTACATCGACGACGACAGTGTCGCGTTTTCGGAAGAAATTGAGTACAGTAATTTTACTTATCGTCGGATCTCCCACTTCACGGATTGGCTTGGTTCGTTTCAAGCGCGGGGAAAAAACACCATCCCAGAAGAGGTTCTGAACCAAGTGATGCATCAACTGAAACAGCGTAAAATCTGTGATTTGAATGACATCACTCCGGTCTTAATCAGAAATATTTTAAAGCAAGAGCGGCTCCAGAAATATTACGATCAAACCATGCTGATAAGTTGTCTGCTATCTGGCCGGACGCCGCCACGGTTAACGCCCCACGAGGAAGCGACGTTAAAGACGATGTTTCTGCAGATACAACCCTCGTTTGAAAAGCATTGTCCAACCACCAGAAAGAATTTCTTGAGTTACTCGTACGTGCTGTACAAATTGTGTGAATTATTAGGACTCCCGTACTACAAGGACGGCTCGTTTACACTCTTAAAATGCCCCGAGAAAAACAAAAAGATGGATGAAATATGGAAATTGATTTGCGTCGACCTGCGGTGGGAATTTGTGCCCAGCACAATCTAGAATTTTCTACCAGTACGTTTAAAAAATACAATGTTCTTTCTTACGTTACTCGTTCTCTTGATCGCGGATGGGCTTTACCTGGGTTTCTTCAACCGAGCGTTCTACGAAAAGATTATCACAAAAGAACCGATCAACATGATGTCCGCCCTCGTCGCGTGGGGCTTTTTGGCTTGGGCGATCGAACGGGCGGCGAATCCAAGTGACGCCGCGCAATGGGCATTCATCGTCTATGGTGTTTTCAATTTTACCAATCATGCCATCATGAAAGACTACCCCTTGACCATACTCGTCGGCGATATCGTATGGGGAGTTGTCTTGGCAAGCACGGTCAAACACACCACGTTAAATATTCTTCCAAGTAAATAATAAAACATGAGCAAACTCAAGATTAAGAAATGGGACCCCTCCTCCTTACGGCCGGACAGCGTATGTTTGTTGCTGGGGAAAAGGGGTACTGGTAAGTCCACCTTAATGAAAGACCTCTTATATAATGTGGGCTCGAAACTAGACTACGGGTTGGCCATGTCCCCGACGGAAGAGGCTACCGCGTCCCTCGGTTCGTTCCTGCCCAAATCCTGGATTTACAATGACTTCAATCCCGGCAAAGTCGAGCAGTTGTTGGCGATTCAACGGCAGCAGTGGAAAAGGGGGTTTGGGAAGAATGTATTCCTCATACTCGACGATTGCATGTACGATAAAGGCATCTTTCGCGGCGAAACCGGGAAGTTGTTTAGGCAACTGTTTATGAATGGTCGGCATCGCCGCGTGTTTTTCCTTAGTTGTCAACAGTATGCGATGGATATGCCGCCAGATTTAAGGTCGCAAGTAGACGTAGTCTTTCAACTACGCGATAATATTCAGAGCAGTCGTCGCAAATGTTGGGAGCAGTTCTTCGGGTTTTTTCCGGACTATTCCCAATTTGCAAAGACCATGGATGCCTGCACGGAGAACTACGAATGTCTTGTCTATGATAGTAAATCTTCGCAAAGCAACAATATCGAGGACAGCGTGTTCTGGTACAAAGCCTCGACTGACCTGCCCGAATTTTGCGTGGGAAAACAAATCTTCTGGGATTTGCACAACGCCTTTTACTCGCACGAGAAAGAGGAAGCGCAAGAAATGCACGCTCTCGCGGATCAAAAAGAAAAAGAACAAAAAGAACTGCGCAAAAGTACCCGGGTCGTGAAAGCGTCGAATGACGGTGACACCGTGTTCGATCGGTGGAAAATCGACGAGGTGTACGATTAAATGACATCATAGCATTTCTTCGACGACGTTGATGGTGTACGCCGACGTGTCGTAGGAGAACGTTATCTTCATCGGCGACCAGGGTCGCATCGCCGCGAGGTCGGTCAATTTGTACCGAACATGATTTGCAGCGTTCACCTTTTTGAGCACCGTTCCGTCGTCTTGCCGGATCGTGCTCAAGGTGCGGTGCGAGTTGAATACGTACGAGCACGTGAGCAAGCGCGAGAGATCGTACATGGTCATGTGCTCTTGCCGACCGTCTTGTGCAGCGCGCACGGCATCGTGATGTCGTCTTCGGATCTCTTCTTCCGACATACCCGGCGCGACGTGGTACGTTGCGAGGACGAGGTAATTTCCCGGCGCTGTCGGGTCTTGTATTTTTTTTCGTGTGCTGACAAAGACCCCAATCTTCAAGGGGCGATCGGTCAACAAGTATGTGTGGACCACGTCCGCGCACGTCATGGTAAACGAGGAGAATACCTCATGCTTTTCCGTCGGCGGCAACAAAATCGAGGCGTACGTCGTTTGTGGTGCACCCACGTCCACGGGTTCCAACACACCGGTGCGGATCGTCTCGGCGAATAAGTTGCCGTCCATCGCTTGATGGCTCGCACGGAATCGTAGAAACCTCCCATCGTCGGTTTGGAACGTTTCTTCCAGGTCGATAAGGAGACCGATGAAAGCGTTGGTAATGCCATGCGGCGTGTAAAAGAAGAAGATCAACAAGACCACGGTAAACAAGATAAGGGTGTATTTATTCATATGACCGGCCTTTCTCTCATGCGCAAAAAAATATTGTGCAAGAACTTCAACTCAAGCACTTTTTCAATAGAAACAGTCGCGACTCAAGATCTTCGACAAAAAGCGCTGGGTTGAAGAACTTGAAGAAGGTCAGGTTTTTCCCCGCCGTGAAATAACGCAGTAGACAATAGACGAAAAGAAGGAATACAAGTACTTCAAGGAGTGTCATGGTGGTATGTGTGTTGTTTTTCTTATGGTGACAAAAAAAAAGAGTACGATTACTTATAATTTATGATCTCTCCACCATCCTTGGATGATGCGTGCGGCACTTCGTTTGCTCAGCCAGCGACGGCAACTTCGCCGCTTGTTGAAGTCGGTCGGTATTTTGCTAGGACCGTGTTTGTTGGCTTTGTTTTGCCGAATCCACGTCTCGCAGACCCGGTACTTCTCGCGGATGAACATCATGTTCTCTTTTTGTTCCGGGGTGTAGACGTACACATGGCCGTCGGGTACCCACTTGCGAGTCTCGTCGACGAGCGCACTGCTGAATTCTTGAATCGTGCCATTCGGCATCCGGACACGATAGAAGTTGGATGCCTGATCGAAGTGGATAATTTCTGCTAACGAATACGCGCATTGCTTCTCTTGATACGTCAGTCCTTGATTCAGTATTTCGAGGATGCTCTCTCCTTCCGGCGAGACCGCATTGATGTCGGCGCCGCGGCACACGAGAAACCGTAGCATGTTGCAACTTCCTTGAAAGGCGGCACGGTGCAATGGGGTATACCCTTGCCTTCCATACGGGGCGTTCACAACCAGGCGCAAGAAGGCCTCGTCCTCGACCGCGTCAAGTAGTTTCTCCGCTTCCTTCAGTTGATCGTTGCCGCACGCCTGGTGCACGGAGAAGACCAGCATCGACCCTAAATGGGCCGGCTTGTTCTGCAGTGCTCGGTGAATGCGACCCCATGCTTTCTTCGAGGTCTCCATATCGGGCGAATTGAGAAAATCGCACACGGTTTTCTTGTGAAATTTGTTCACGTACGCAGTCAGGTCCGTGTGCGCGGCCTGGACGCCCCGCTTCCACATCTTATAAATGATCGAATCGTTTCTATGTACGAAGGTAAAAAAAAGTGACAGTGTCAACGCGCGCGGGGGACGGATGTTGTACAATCTGCGGAACACCAATGCTTGCAAAAAATGTGAACGTTGTTTTCTTGTTTTCTCTCATCCGTCGTCAACCCTCCGTGCAGACGTCCGAAAGAGATTTAACGTGTTCGTGCAGACGTCGCACTGCACCCCACGATGGCGCCCAACACGTAGGCAAGGAACACGAAAGCAACGATGCTGTCATCGTCGACCGCGTAACAGAAGAGGAACCCCAGCAAGTAAACGACCGCGATCCCGAAGACCTGGCCGTACGCAAAGCCTTCGTCATGTCGGTACGCGACGACAAGGCCTTGACACAATGGACCGGCGACCATGAGACACGCACCAATCTCAAGTGGATACGGGGACATTGGAAGGATGTACAGGGCGTACACGATCGCGACGAACATGGAGAGGACGAGAAAGAGCAACCCGCACGACTTTATCGACATCGTCGTCGTGTACCGGGCATTGCATATACCGCATATCTCTCGTTGTTTGGCGCCGACGGGGAATTGATTTCTCCATGTCGTCAAGCACTCGGTGTGCACTTTACCCGCGGTCCCCGTACATTGACAAGGGGATATGAACGGTGGGTTGTCGTCGAGGCAAATGCGACAAATGTCTACATCGTCGAGGATGACCTCCTCCATTTATGTTGCTTGGGAAAGAAAAAAACATCTACATGGAACGCGCGATCGAACATCTCTTTCTCATGCGGTCGGGCTACTCTCCCGGGACGGCGAGAGTTCCTCGTCTTTGCTGTTGACGGAATCGTTGTCGTGCCCCACAACGTGCCCCATCTCCATTATGCTAATGGATCGAGTGTGACCGGACGGTGCGAGTATCGGTGTTTCGTTCGTAGTCGTGTTGTCGGTCTTTCGCCGCCGCTTGCAGCGGCACAACACCCGCTCCCACCAACCCACGTCGTTGTCGATGTCTTCGGTCCAGTTGTCTAATTGTTTGCCGTAGAACACGACATCTTGGAAACGGAGCGTGCGGTCCAACGCCTCGCGTGCATCAATGAAGAGGTCAAAAGGATTCTGGCTGTAACTCTCCCGCACGCGCTCCAATTGGTCCATCGTAGACGTCATATGCGCATCCTCGACGACGCGGCGAAGACGACACACAGTAAACAGTACCTTCTCGCTGCACTTGGTATTTTCTTCCATTGTCTCCGTAAATCTGCAAAATTTGAGGATGCTCATACTAATGGCAATGTAACTCGTCATCAGAATTGGAATGAGCGCCGCGGTTTGCCGTACCAAGGTGTTGCTTGACGAAGCCATATCTAACTGGTTCTTGATCGTTTCGAAGCATGTCAAGCCTGTACTGACAAGGATCGTCAATATGTTCACGCTGTCATGCTTGTACTTGATGTAACTATTTTTTAGTGTCAAGATAGAGTTTCTTCGTTTCAAATACGTGATGTTGTCTTGGAGGTACGCCACGAACCTCCGTCTAGCCTGTTTCTGTTTCTGCTCACTCATTTTTGAAATGATGACAAAAAAATAACATGGACGTAGTATTTAAGATGCTGTGTCAATGTGTTACTAAAACTCTAAAATCCGCGGGAAAAAACTTCGAAATCACGCACATCTTTTTTTCCCACATATACACCCACGCGCGACACACACATATCTACCCACTTCTCTCTTTGCTCTTTGCGCGGGGGACCATCCACGAACGATCAACATAAAACCCGAAAACCCACCAAGAACACTAAACATGACGGAATGGAGCCAAGAGCAGGCGCAGGAAGCGTACGCAACGTTTCCTGCCTTCGTGGATGGAAAGCAGTGGTGCGAGGACCGTGTCTTTCATGGTAAATTTCATAAATTATTCCAATGTTTGTACCACAATGACGACGGTGTGTGTGTAATGCCAAGAGTGGAAGAATATGATGGGTTGATGTGGGTCGAAAGAGATGTGTTGCCTGACGGCGAGAAGTCGTTGTTCTCAGGCCGCCTCAACCACGCATCAACGACAGGTGCGATCCGGTTGTCCAACAATAAATCCTTCCTGTGCAAAGTTTGCATCGCTCGGATTACAGAGTTTATCCGTCATCATCCGACCGACATGTTTTTTTTCGCGGCCTATGGACTCACGGAACGGCAGGCGGCCAGCACGCCGGGTCTGGAGGATGAAGTCCATCGCGCCCTTCAACGCACTCCGGTGCAGCCCGGGATGTTCCCTCTCTTCGAAGCCATGCTGAGACGGGTGGAGGATGACCTCGATCTATTTCAAAATCAGAATGCCTATGCGCACGATTTCGATATGAAGCCACCAAGACCCTATCTCGTCACGGCGGCGAGCACAGATGAGGATTCCGTGTATATTAAATTCGCCGAGGCCTATTTGGCGTTCTTTCAACCGGCCGTCGCCGGTCCAGCGAGAAAAATGATGCCCCCCCGAATCGGTGAATTGGCATCGTATTACTTAGATGGTCTGCCCGAACAGAACTATCCGACCTTGACGATCGCGCTCAAACTGCTCCGGTGGTTTGACGACGGACACTCGACGCAGGAGGAGCAACGGGAACATGTGAATCGCATGATTGCACAAAAAAAGAAAAATGCATCTCTTCCACCACATAACCCGTTTTTAACGGAAACGGAGATGCTTGATGATGATTTATTTGGTGGTGTATAATCATGCGTGCCTCAGGTAGATGTAAACATAAAACATAATATGAAGTTTATGTACGTTCTCTTATTTATTAAGACTGCTTGCATGTAACCCACTATTGAATGGAAATTTACTGTTTATTCTTTGATATACTTGGTAGAATGAGAGAACAGTTCCTAGCCCCAACCCCGCCAAAAGAGGGATACCACCAAATCTCCCCCAACTTCGGCACTCATCTGAGTATATGTCTTGACATGTTGATCCGAGGACAATACCCCCGACAAGAGTGAGGACAAGTGCGATTAGCCACAGTGTTTCCATTTTGTTTTTAAAGGAGATTTTTATTACCACAACACACGAATGACTCCTTCAACACACGAATGACTTCCTTCGAAAAAAGAGGCAAAAGATAAGAGGTTTCAAACGCAAAAGTCGTTGCGGACCTCGTCATGCGTACGCCAAAGTTCCAAAGAGAGCATCCATCCAATACGTCGTAATCCCGTAGTTCACTGTCCGTTGTCGGTGGTGCAACGTGTGCAAATGCTTTCCTATCTTCGTCGAGTGTGTGATGACGACGTTCGCGGACACAGCGGTAACCCAGACCGCTGCCAATATCGGATCGGCACGCACCACCCGCAGCGGAACACCCACCGCCATGACATTCACGAACAAATGTTCTATAGGATGGGCGTACAGGCTACTTTCCGGTACGGGCGACTCAAATTCATGGTGAATACGATGCACGTGCCGGTACAGCCACTTGGTATGCGCCAGACGATGCAAGGTGAAAAAGATCACGTCCGACATGGCATAAATTGCAGGCAACTGCCACAGCACGTGGATCCCTGTCAACGGTTTGTCTGATACCACGAAGGGTACCAAGGGAGAATGCAATAATTGGTTCATCAACACTTGCTTCACACAATGCATGTCAATGGGCTGTGTGCGGTAGTAAATACATCTAATACCCGTAACTGTGACCCAAAATACACTAAGATGTAGTAGATGTAAAGAGAATACAATATCCCACATAGTTTTTTTTAGGCTTGTTTATAGTTTTCGGGTTTCAAACGCAAAAGTCGTTGCGGACCTCGCTCCACCACCGTTCCATGGTGAGCGTGTCCTTGAACCTGCCCGACAAGCACTCTTCGAGAAATCGTCGTAACATGACTGGCACGTCCGATGGCCACACATTCAAGTTGCCTTTTTTTGCAAGAACAAACTGCTCCCAAAACGCTTCTGTGTTGCCGGACGAAACGAGAATGTACAATGGATCGCTTTGATAGAAGTCGAACATAATGTGTGCAGTGAGCATCGTGTCGGGTTGACAATTCTCCACGAACGCGTGCACTTTCATTTCGAACGTCGGGAATGGACCACACCCAAACAGGAGCATAAACAGCATGATTCCGGCCGACCAGACATCGCATATATCGGCGTGGTAAGACCAAGTATAGCCTCCGTGGCCGTCTTCCTCGACCATATGCGGCGAAATGTACAGCGGTGTGCCTTGCGCTTCTGTATGAACAATTTTTCGCCCGAAATGATCCCATATGGGTCTGCTATAGGCGAAATCGATCAAACGGATTGTTTCATCGCCATGTACGACAAAATTCTCCCATTTGAAATCAGAGTGCGAGATGTTGCGTTGATGAAGACTTCCGATCGCGCGCACGACTGGGTCAAAAAACTGTGCCACCATCTTCTGGATATACTTGCGGATGGTCTCACGACCCGTAGACCCGGTTTGTGCGACGAGTTTGTGCGACAAAACCAGAAACTGCTCGTTGAGTGCGTCAAAACAGTCGCCACCCTCAGCATTTTCCATGGCGATTCCGTACCATGAACCCCACTGGAAGCAACCTGAAGGTTGAATGACGAACGGGTTCTCTGACAGTGACTGCAACGCGCGACTTTCCGTGAGGTATTCTTGTTCCTTTTTAAAGAATTTGAGGACTACGCGCTCGAATGTCTTCAACGTCACCTTGAAGACTTCACTCGTCTCTGAACTTGGGAACTGTTCAACACGAAGGACATTTGGGTGTTCGCCCAGAAAGGCAGCAGGTGAGACATCGCCTGCTTGCTCTTGGGGCAGGATCGAAACGACGGAGTCCGACATGATCATGGTCATTGTTTGTTTTTTTGATGAATAAGTTGCGCGTTGATTGTAACACGTGTGTGTGTGTGTGTGTGTGGTGGGCTTCTGCCAGCAGTCAGAGGGATGGTGGGGTCGATGGGGTATGCACGGAACGGGACATGGGGAGACTAAGTCGGAAGAAGAGGGTACTTGCAGTGCAGTTATAATTCAAAAATAGTAGTAGTAGTAATACGTATTTATTTTCTTGTTTCCCGCCAAAAGTATGAAAACAAGTATACATAATACCCGTAGTAAGTTTGCTAGGCGTGACTGACGATCTTTTTCAACCAAGTGGCGCAGCGACGATAATCCGGTTGTTCGTCGAAGTGTAGGTTCCGTGCGTACTCCAACAATTTGGTCCACTCCTTGGCGTGCGTCAACGGCTCTGTCAGTGCCTGGCACGTGATGTTCTTTTTCCTGGCATAGATTTCTGCATGTTTTTTGGATTTCGTGGACGCCTTCACGCCTTGCCACGGCAGTCGCCCCAAACAAAAGTACAACAGACAGTAGAGGAACCCTTCCAGGTCGTCCCGGCGGCTCTGCTCGTACCCAGCCAAGACACGGAGCGAGGCATACCGTGGGGTACCTGTTAATTTCTTGCCGCGCCGTGCGGCGATGTGAACCCCGTTGTCTGTAAATTTCTTACACAAGCCAAAATCGATGATCTTCAGTTTCGTTTCCTTGGGAACGAGGCAGATATTTTGCGGCTTGATGTCGCGGTGAACGATGCCGCAGTTGTGGATGGCTTCTAAAGCCTGCAGACCAAGCAGCCCCAACGACGCCGCTTCGGTTTCGGACAACCGTCCACGTTTCTTCTTGACCTCCTCGAGACTGGGCCCCAGTTTTTCCATGACCAAGGCACGCTTGTGCGTGTCGAGAAACCCACAGTAGTACACCGCGGGCACGAAGGGATTCTTCTTCATCGTTCGATAGGCTTTCTCCTCGATTTTCAGTTGCGAGGGGTCGCCTTCCTGGAGCGTTTCTAGTTTGACCGCGACAATACCCCCGTCCCGTGTGTCGTGTGCTTCCCAGACTTCACCAAAGGATCCCTCCCCGATCTTGCGACGGAGGCGCCAAATGTTGAAGAGGGTCGTGTTCTGCATGCTGTGGTTTGTCTGTCACCCTTGAATAATATATACGAATTTTCGAACGCACCCCTTACACTTCTTCCGTCTCAACTACTTCTTCAGGGTCTTCTTCTTCAGTGTCTTCCTTCTCCGGTTTGCCGTCCCCTTTCGCCACCTTCTTGGCGCGGCGCGGTGCGAACAGGGAAGAGAAACCGTCCAGTCCCGCGGTCACGTCGCTTATGGTCACCACGGCCTCCTCCCGCGCTTTGAGTTCGTCCAAGGCGATTTTCTCCGCCTGTTCGTTCAGAAACGCGGCTTCTTTCGCGGCGTGGTCCGCGTCGTTGTAGATTTCGACCGGGCGCACGGACATCAGATCCGGCTTGGTAAAGGAATCGTCTTGCTTGAACTGTTTGATGAACTTGTTCGTCAAGCCTTCCGGAATGCATGGGGACTGTTCCAGGAGGGTGTTCAACGTATTCTTCGACTGCATGATGAAGTCGAAGCCCGACATTTCACGCTGATCCACGGGCAGGGAGAGTTCCACAGCAATGCTGCGGGAAAACTTGCCAAAATTGATGGCTGCTGTCTTGTGTTCGGCCAGCAACTCACTCACGCGGAGGAACTGCGAAATCGTACTTATTAAACCCCCTATCAAATTCAATCCTCCAATTACGGATGGAGCGTACAGTTGCCAGGATGGAGGAAAACTGGATAGGGCGAACGAGGCCGTACCGGTACAGGTACTGATAATAATAATCGGTAAACTAAACCCAAGATTTTGCCTATAATACCTCCGCTGCGCGGCGTCGTGCAGGTACTTATAGGACCGTGCGATTTCTCCCCATTCCTTCAGGATCCGTTCATGTTGGTGGACCCACTTCTTCGAGGAAGGTTTTGATGATGGCGGCGGTGGCGGGTCGTCCATGATGTTGTTTCGTCTTTACCTAACGGACTATTTTTTTTTGGCGGGCCCCACAAAGAAAGCGTGAATGTTCGTCGTCGACGTCGCCCCACCCATGTGCCGGATTTGTTTGGAAGAGGGTGGTGGACGATTGATGCAGCCGTGTGCTTGCGCGGGCTCGTCCGCGTTCGTGCATCGAGCCTGCTTGCGCGAGTGGCGGATGCGCTTTGCAAAAGGACATGTGAAGCGTAGCCATTGCACGGTGTGCCTTCAAGAGTACAACTACACCGAGCACGAGGAGGTGAATGCCTTGTTGTGGGGTGGGTATTTCATATCGCTCTTGTTTGCCATCCCTGCCTTCGTCTCCACGTGTCCGATCGTCTTACACAGTCGTGCACCGATGATGATAGTGACGGTTCCCCCCCGGTGCTCGGAGCAATTTGTGTACGCGGCACTGTCCGTGCTGGGTATGCTCGCCTTCGGTGTCGGGGTGTTCATGGGGTCGAGCACCCGCACAGAGCAAGCGTGGGCGGGCGGTGCGTGTGGCGTCGTGCCTTCGATAGCGCTCGTCCTCTGCTGGTTCTTCGACGGTTCGCGCCTTGTCTTGCCGATTCTGCTGGGTCTCCTCCTCTTCGTCGAGCAGGTGCTCATCACGACCTACCTATTGTTCGAATGCGAATAATCTCTTAATAAAAAAAAAAATCTTTTGCTAAATAAAAAGCAAAACATGTTTCGGTTCGTCGATCGACAAAGGAAACCCCTACCCTGTCCACAACGTGTACATAAAGATAAAGTGAACCTTAACAACCTCTCGTTCAAAGAAGAAAAACTCACGGATGGGGAACAAGTGTTAACAAAACAAAGGCTGCTGTCGAGTGGGACGTACGGCAACGTTTACCTCTACGAAACCGACGATAAAGAGCACACTGTTGTGGTGAAGGAGTTCGAGGACGAGGAGGATTTTACGGCAGAACGGGACCTTGCGCAGACCGTAGGAGCGGTGTGTGGAGTGGTGCATTCCGTTCCACTGGACGGAAAAATAATAATGCATCAATACGACGGCGACCTAGAGAAGTTGACATTGCATATCGACGTTTGTGCAGAGATCACACTCGCTATCGCGAACATGCTCGATTGTTTATGGAAGACTCGCGGGGTTGTGTACACAGACGTCAAGGTGGAAAATACCCTCTACTGGTGCGAAGACGATGGCTTCATATCCATTGCCTTGGGAGACATTGGATCGATGGAGAAGTATAAGGAAGAAGAAGCCCTAAAAGAATACATTGCAACGTTTCCATTGCCCTCCAAGAAGGATTTGGCGAGTCAGAGGACGCATTTACTGTATGTTGAAACAAAACTGGAAGAACTCAAACGCTTGTTGAACTCAACAAAGAAAATGACAAAAGAAATGACAAAGAAAATGAAGAAGAAGAAAATAAAAGAGTACAAGTCATCCATTGACCACTTGGAACAACTACGAACCAAGACGAAATATTACGACCTCCTTGAACCCCTTTC
>Ga0209533_1003655_pt1 | contig 13566 bp, 2 predicted proteins | sample COG_04_FD_184748 | JGI IMG/M metagenome (GOLD analysis project Ga0209533, IMG submission 184748) | Pelagic Microbial community sample from North Sea - COGITO 998_met_04 (SPAdes) (version 2) | ecosystem: Environmental > Aquatic > Marine > Neritic zone/Coastal water | place: Helgoland, sampling... | reverse complement strand
TGGACTAATGACACCAATGGAAATAGATGACAATAGAATTGTTAAAAGATAAAGGCCATTGAGATAAAATACTCGTATTGACAATGATATATTTCCACAAGTCATTTTAAATTTACAAATACAATCTTTATATAGAGTATTCCAGTAACATTCCGTTAGGGACATATTGTATTTAAAATTCTTTTTTTTTAATTGAATATAACGAACATTTTGCGTAGTCGCCGTGATAAGGCTTATTCAGTGCTATATTTGACGTTGGTATAAAAATATTGTAATTCTAAATTTTAACCTATAAACGTTGTTCTTTTTTCAACCAGATAATGTTTCGCGAAGATTTTATGGACGACATTTTCGAACAAAATGTGTATGACATTAATCGCGAAATGGTTGGTAAAGAACGCCAGGAACTGCAAAACATACCACAGTGCGATTTAAAACTCTTGGACGAGCGTATTGCAAATTGTAAGAAAATTGCACATTGTAAGAAAATGACGACGACTAAAAAAATATCACTTCTCCAAGAACACGTTAGTGTGAATCGTACTCGCTTGGAAAAAAGACGCGAAACCGCACAGTTTCACCAGATGCATCGCCGCGTTCTCGAATTACGCCATAATCCCAAGCCGAAACGGGAAAAACAACGGCCAAAAGTCCAATCGATGCATCTCCAACATTTAAAATATACATTGGACTCCAAGTTGCAGCAGGAAGACCTGTTGAAACGTCAAATTCAAAACCTTCGCGCGCAAATAGGTTATACCGATGTCCAACACTGGGGACTGGAAAACCACATTAAACAACTGGAACAGTCCCTGTCGACCCGTAATGAAGCAAAAAGACTTCGTTTATATTCCGATTTGTTGGTGGAACTACTAAGCCTGGACGAGGAGATTTTGAACATGCAGAACGATGTGGAATGGGCAGAAAAAGTCCAAGGAAACCAACAAATAAAACGCGTCGTGCGTAAAATTATACGCACTGATTACACAATGCAAAAACTGGACCAACTAAGAACCAACTGCGGGCCCGAATTTGAAGAACAATACGTTGCTCTTGCCACAAAACAAGAGCACAATCGTACAAAACTGGAGGCCCTGCTCGATTCTCAGTTGGAAAATATTTAGCAAATCCATCCCAAAGTTCGTGAAACAGGGATTATCATTTGCAATAAATATCACATATGTTGAGAGTATTTCAAATAGCAAGTATAAATGAGAGAGAAGTAAAAGTATTATAAATGTCCGATTTCCGTGTGTATGGTTTTTGTGTAATTGTCACGGCATCTTTAGTTGCTTTGCTGGCAATGTCCACGGATTTTTTTGTGGCGTACGTAAACGACATTGTTATACCATGTCAACACGATTCATCGTGGACCGGTGTCAAGTGCAATTGTGACAACACCCGAGGCGTCTTTTCTGGTCAATATTGCGGGGAATGTGAATGCAAACACCTGGGAATTTGTGCAATAACAGAAAACGGAAATTCTCGCTGGGGGTGTCGTTGTCCTTCGCACCAGAAATGGACCGGCACGTTGTGCGACAAATGCTATGCGACCGACCACGACGAAATTTCCAATAAATGTTCCGGTCCGTGTCAACAATCCGCTACACATTTTCATTTCGGCGCCAAGTGTGACCAAGTTTGCTTACCCAAGTCCAGTTCACAAGATCCCGTGTGTAGAGAGATAGCTTCTGGTGGTGGAGTTTGTAGTGCTTGCAACGGCCACGGTACATGTACGGACACAGGCCAGTGTCAATGTGAAGAAGGATGGTTCGATAGTTTCGGGGGAGAGCAATGCGCCCTGAGCTGTGGGTCATTGGGGTTGGATTGTCCAGCCGACAAAGGAATTTGCCAATCCATTGGTGGGGTCATCCAATGCATTTGCAAGCCCGGTTTCTATGGACCCAAGTGCGAATTAACTTGTGGTTCCATTAATGACGTCCCGTGTTCGGGGCACGGGACATGCGGACTCACGTCTCTCGGCGCGCCTGTGTGTACCTGTGAAACACATTATATCGGGGACAAGTGTCAATACTCTTGTCCGGGAGACCACCGGTTCCCCAAGTCGTGTTCGGGGCACGGCGAATGCGAACTCGAAGAACAAAAGGCGGTGTGCAGATGTACGAAAGACAGCAATTGGTTGGGATTCGACTGTTCTTGCAATGACCGCTATACTTGTTCGGGGCACGGCAAATGTGACGCCAACGCTACTTGTCAATGCAACAACTGGACTTCGCCCATCCCCCAACACTGGAATGGTACGCACTGTAACAAATGCCAAGACCATTGGTATGGTACCGAGTGTCAAATGTACTGCAATCCAGACGACGCGTACGTGTCTGACAGCGACGCGGAAAGAACAGATAGGAAAGACGGCCAACAAATAGGGTGCAACACCCGGGGGACATGTGATATCTACAAGAATGGAGGAAAAGAACATGTGGAATGCGCGTGCAATGGAATGGACCCTGAATCGTTTTGTGCACGCTGTGAAAAATATCAATTTCCCAAAGTGAGTATTGAAAATGCGACGGTAAATTGGTGCTCCGTAACATGTGGTGAGGATACTTGCAACAGCGGGTTTTGTAATCCCGACTACAATGGTTCGAACGATTTGTGCATTTGCTATGATATAACAATCGGCCAGAATACGTTGAGCACATTGGACCCTGACCAATATTGTCTTTCCTGCAAACAAAATTGGTACCCATCGACCGGCAGTAATCGTTGCACACGGTATTGTGCAAACAACGGGGAATTGTTAGGAGAAGATATTGTATTTGGCGACAATTTTGATCTACAGTCCGACTTGGACGCACAAGACGTATGTGTATCGACATCAAACGGCACATACAGTCCGGACGCCGACTGTCGCATCTGTTCGGGACGTGGTCAATGCGCCGATTCAGGCCAGTGCGTGTGTGAAGAAGGTGTTACGGGAATATATTGTGAAATTGACTGTGGGAAAGATAGAGATGGTGTGACTTGCTCTGGTCACGGTCGATGTATACGCAATGATTTGGATATGTGGTTTGACCCATTTACGACACAATATCGGTGTGAATGCCAGCCTTACGACACGTACACTACGGAAACACGTCAGAGGCTTTTGAAACGCGGTTTTCAAGTGGCCCCGCCGCCAGACCCCAATTATTATGGAAAGCATTGTGACTTTCATTGCCCACGCTACAATGAAGAGATTTGCACTGGCCGTGGCAGTTGCAAAACAATTGTGGCGGTGCAAGAAGTTGGCGACAACGTGGGTCTCTCAAAAAAATGTCTTTCGGACGAAAACTGTTCGGAAATCCCAGGTGCTTTTTGTCAGCGACTCTCTACACCTTGGGACTCCACGATGACAAATTCCAAGAGTTTTTTTAGCAACGACATTGAATCTCCAGGCTCTTCGACTTGCGCTGTCAACAGAGACTGCATCGATTCTATCTATAGCGTTAAGTGGGATGAATATTGTGTGAATATGTTGAACGGATGGTATCCAAATGTGTTGAACACGGCAGAGTGCACGTACAACAAAGACGACCAGTGTCTGCAAAAAGTGGAAGATTTTTTTGCACAAAAGTCGACGGACGGCAAAAGTTGGTGCAACAAAGCTCTTGCAAAGTTGTCGCCTATTAACGTCAAAGAAAATTGCAGCAAACTGCCCGATGAAAACGTACACAATCGAATTACAACACCCATTTGCCAGGGGTACGACCTCAGTATTTCGTGCAATGCTCAGGATATGTGTATATACGAACAAAGATTCGATAAAATACTGGAAATTGATGATAATTGTGCAAACCGGAATGACAACGAATGCAATGGGTATTGTAAAATGACAAATGACGGTTGTCGGACCAAAACATATTGTCGCGCGAAAACATGCGAAGACGCACTTACTGAAAATAACGTCGAATCCCTCTGTGTAGACATAGAGCCGGCGTGCGAGGGCGACACCGATTGGCCGCTTTTTTGTTCGCAAACGACTGGCAAAATCCGCCCAGATTCCGACCTGTCCGTCAAAGATACGTTTTTCAGCTGTGTAATGTATAAAAACAGTGAAAACCCACAAAATGCAATCCACCAAATACCAGGAGGTATCGGTATCAACGGGGTCAAAACGATTATGAACCCCATTGAGGTGTCAATACCCATTCACGAATTTCGACAGCGTTTTATTGAGTCCCGGGTATCCATCGACGTAAACACACCGTGTGGTCAACAACTTGTCAATCTCGCGGGGTTGGATGCGTTTTGCACAAAGCATTTGGAATACAGCATCCCAGATTATGATAAACCACCAGTATCAGCGGACGAATGGTTTTTGGAATGGCTGGTGGTTTGTCCGCAAGACAATGACCCCTACTTTTACAAAGAATCCCTACATAAGGAAAAAAACGATGCTGTGCAACGCGTTTCGAAATTGAAAGGTCGTATGTGTGATGTCCATTACAAATGTATCCCGGATACCTCCTCGTCATGGACCGGTGAATGTACGGACGCGGCAACGGAAAAATTCCAAGTGAAACCTTACAGGTTGGAATGCCTTAACAATGATGTGCAATATTTTGACAGGGTGGATTATTCGAAATACCCCGAAGATGCGACGTCCTGCGTTTTAACAGTGGACGAAACATTGCTCCGATGGGGCACTACAAAATGGTCCATCGACATACTGGCTACTAATTTTCAACAAAGTTGTGAACTTACTGCCTCGTGGATTCCTGAAAAAAAAGAGTTGCCGTCTCTGTGTACAATGGGAGCTTGTGGTCCCTCTGCCACACTGTGTTTGGAATGCGAGGCCGACATGAATTGTAGAAGCGGCGTATTGTGTGGGACCGATGCGTCGGTAGAAATCGACTGTCATCTAAACAATCCATGTGGACCGGGAGGTCACTGCCACGTCCCCGAACAATTCCCATCCAACAGATACATATGCGAATGGGAGTATGAAGATGTTAACATTACGGCGGAAGGAAACGAATACCAGGGCGAATTAACACACAGAGGAGACCTTACGATTTTCAATTACCAACCATCGACGGATGTGAAAGCCAATATATCCATCAACAACGGGCAGTTTCAACAGATTGAAGATTGGCATACGATTGGTCTTGTAAACACGATAGTTTCGGTCAACCACGCTGTGGCAGAGGGCCCACCAGACGTGACACCCCATCTAACCGATTGTTCAATAGATACTGAATTTAACTGGTTCAAGTACTGTACGGATAAACCACTGGGGTCGAAATTGGAAACATCGGCACCCTTTGGTCTGACCACCGGTTGGTCGGGGGACACTCTCCTCCTTGAACGGAATAAAGTGCTAGTAAAGGACGCGGAGTATTCCGAGTCGGCCACCAACATTTCCATTGTCGTAGACACTTCTCTATCATCGGGGGCGTTAATTTTGATTTTGGACAAGGAGTACATTATTGAGAGTGGGGCAAGTCAGGTCGATGGATTGGTATTGGTTCGCAATCTGACCAAATTATCCATCTCGTACTCCAATGGTTTCGACACATGCAAATTGAAATCCATGTTTGGCGATGTTGTGATTTCTTCTCTAAAAATCGATTTCGAACAACAGATTGTCCCATTTGTATCGTTTGAGGGTAGAATTATTTCCAATTATAACCGTTGGAAATTTGACGCGTATGGTTCAATGGTGTTTCAAAGGGAACCCTCTGATGCATCGACCTGTGATGAAACGTGTTTGGCGGATACGACATGTGAAGAAACGTGTTTTGCTGATACGGTACAGGGTAGTCAATGGACTTTGCCACATAACAATGTTCGAGTGCATGGTTGGACTAAATTTCAGCCAGGTTTGAGGCCACTCTACAACCAATTGGATGAAACGGGAAACATTGCAAATATGGATGTCTTGAACAGTGACGGGACATCCGTCGTGAAACTGCATGTTCAGCCAATTGTGTCAACCAATAAAGGCATTGTCTATGTGAATGATATCGCCACAACCTGCAAAGTCGAGTCTTATGACTGGTGGCATTGGGAAATAGATTTGAGATCAGGAAATCATACGCCGATTCATTCTGTCGACAACCTGAAAACCTTCACCCAAGCGTACAGTGTTACCGTCCGTATCAACGAATGCGAATACGACGTTGATGTCGAGGTGAATACCACTACGCGCGAAATTACGCATCGCGATACCGTGGGAGAACATTTCCATGATGGTCCAAGTGTTACTGAGGACGAATGTCGTATGCGTTGCCATGGCCATCATGACTGCACCCAGTGGTCCTGGACTCATGCAGATCGACATTGTTATTTGCATTCTTCAAGGTGCCATGAACATGACAAATGTGTCTTAGGAACGCACCATCTTCATGCATTACACCCCCAAGAGATATCTCACTTTGAAGTCTACAACGAAGCACCCAACATCAATACATTTTGGAATTTTATACGAGTGGAACCGTTGCTCGGCGTTCCGGACACTCTGCAGTGTCCCGTGGTAAATGTTGAACACGAGGTACCGTTGCTCTGGCAAGACGCTTTCCGCGATTTGTACGTTCCCTACCAGCCCGATGCAACCAGAATTTGCAACACCATCGCGACCCAGTGGGAAACGATACCCGGCTACCAATCGGGTGTTTGCGAAGGCGAGACGTGTGATTACACTAAGAATGACATGGTGAAATGTTCGAATTACCTCGAACATAAAACGCCACCAATTGACCAACTAACTGGTTGTGAGGAGGGTAAAGAGGAAATATCAAAATTCAATGATTTGGATTGGCGTTCCTATTGTGTTTATCGTGGCTCGTTTCTGACCGAAAGTCCCATTTTTTTCGGAGGACGCGAGCTAAACATGGATGCTATGTGTAATCACTCGTTGGAGACGTGGGCTGACGTCAGCGTTTGTTCCATCGAATTGGATTGGTTTGAACAATGTTTCGAGCGAACGGCGGATTACGAAAGTTTTTGCCACCCCGATTGTGTGGAGGATATTGAGGCGATGCTTGACGAATCCGATGAGGATGACGCCAGTATTTGCACAATCCGCCGCAAGTTTTTGGACATTACGAATAACAGCAGGATGTCCGATCTGGGGTTTACGGCCATTCAAGACTGTAGTGCTTGCGACCTTGACAACATTGTGATTACAGATTTTTGTTCGTTGCAAAATGCATACCACGTCCAAGACAGTCTGCGTTTCCCCGAATTGTCAAATTCTCAATGTTCCAAGAATGAGTGCATTGAGACCTTGCAAAATACTATGAATCGTACTGAAATGCGCAATTGGTGCGAAGACCTTTCTAGAGGAAACATCGGTGGAACTTGTTCTAAAACGACTTGTGACTGCGACACGGAAAATTACGCGGGCGTTGCCGGGGGCATGTGCGAACTAACATGTCCGACGGGCCAAGACGGAGACGAGGAATTAGCATGTTCTGGCAAAAACGGTCGTTGTTTTGCGTCGAATCTGAATCAAAAAGAGAGCGACCAACTTCGACAAACGAACGCGAAGGAATACCGCAGTGATGGAAATTACACGTATTTACCAATATGGCAACAGGGCCCCAGTCCAAGCATGACAGGAATCTGCCAGTGTCAATTGGGTTCGGGAGTCGCGTGTTCGATACCGTGTGACAAATGTAATAATGGGACTTACGGTTACGACATGGCCTCACAGTATGGCATCTGCGATTCGTTCAACGGCATATGCCGTGGCCTTGCGCCATTTATGCGCTACAATACGAAATATGTGTCCGACAACGAGTATGTGTCTTACAATACCACAGGGTTCGATGGGGTGCAATGGCAATTTCCCGAAAGGTTTCTGTATGAAATTGACGATGTACTGTTGTTACGGTCGGTTTTGTACGTTTTGGACAACGATGGATTAAAACCCGAAGAATTAACCCATCGGGAAATCGACGTGCAGCAGCTGCGGTCGAACGATTTCTTACTAAGAACATTTCGTGAACTTTGTTGGTCTCGCGAAAGCATGAACTTTAACTATACAAACAACGGCCAAGTTACGTTTGCCGGGGTTAAACTCAATACATCGACGGAAATAGAAAAGATAACCAATATAACGGGTACTGACACCTGCACGTCAATTGAAATGCCGGATGGTTCGTTTTTATGTTTCTCAAAAGGGAGAATGCATGCTTCTACAACAAATGGTCCATTGTACGTTATAGAAACCGGGAATGAGAATATACCCCGAGACGGAATGACTTTCTGTAGTCATTCTTCTGAGAAGGTGTATGGGTTTGGTGGTAGGGTACAGTATCGTTCGACGACGGATTTTTACAACACAGTGTACGAGATTGAAGTTCACAGGTATCCTTGGTACCCTTACGACATTGTAACTGTGGATTGGAAACTGGTTTCAATAATAGGTTCGGTCCAACCACCGCCACAAATATTTGCACCAATCATATGTTACGACGACACTATGTACATGGTGTCGGAAAGTAAAAGGTTGTATTCCTTTTCATTGCCAAATGAAGTTCGACCGTTTGGCAATTGGTCTGACGAAGCCGACATTGATGTTAATGAAACAATTAAAAACCTGGTCAAAAAAACGTTTGAATTTGATATCATTTTTGCTACAAAAGCAAAACGATATACCTTGGCTTTTGAAGATTCCCCTTTGTTGGATACAACTTGGTCGAATGTTTCAAACATCAACGCTACTAAAAGTTCTCCGGGTGGACTACAGATATGTGTCGTTAAATTTGATGGCACATCACTAACAGTTGGAGGAAATGTGGTGGCGACGTCGGAGGAAAATGCAACCAATGTTGATATTTTCATGGAGGAATGGGTAAATATTGATCCAAGGTCTGGTGCGAATACGCATCAAAGATTTAAGAATACCATTCAATTTAAGAATGAAAACGTTCAACATATTGGGAATCAATTGGAAACCGACATACAAAAATTACAGACATTGGACCTCGTGGAAAGAATACATATGCATCAGGGGCGATGGGCTCTGAATACGATGGTTTATATAAAAAAACAATTGGCCGATTTATTATGGCCAAACAACAATTACGTTCAATATTTGGCCAAACTGACATCGACGTATACTTCTGAATTCAATGACGCGTTTGATAACATTCAATTTAATTATTTCGATTCAAATCCGATAGTTTCAGAAATGTCGTTGTTTACAATTGTGTGGGAGGGATCTTTTCCGAACCGTGTTCTCGTCATATCGGGTAATTATGTCCCAAATGATTATAATCAAATTTTTTTCGTGGGCGACGAACTGTTCAAATTGACCACAACATGGAAGGCGTCAAAATTCAGTTTCCAACTCACAAGTACTACAGGAATAGTCGAATGGTACAAATTGGACGTTGTACGCAGTTTCGTTTTGACAATCCCATTGGAGAAATGGGTCTACAAAACGGCGGAATTCAGTTACAGAGGTGAAACGGGTCGTGATGCACTGTTTCACATGATGGTGACGAGGGAACCAATGTTTCTATTTGATATGCAAAAACAGACCGCCGATTTCTTGGCCTTTTCGTCGGCGCATTGTTCGTCCACCGCGTCCAGACAGTGTCCTGGGTTATTGCCCTATACGAATATACCCTGCAGTGGCCGTGGTAGATGTGGCATAACGTGTCAATGCGTGTGCGAGGTGGCGCCGTCAGTGTTGCAAAAAGATTCTAACGCGTTGGATACGCCCAAGTGGCAGGATTCTCCCTATAGAGGTAATGGTTGCCAACTAACATGTCCCGGGTACAATGGCTATTATTTAAATTCGACTTGTTCTGGACGTGGCGTGTGTCAACATGATGGGACATGTTCCTGTCCTCAAACACACACGGGAGATGCGTGTCAATTCGAATGCCCCGTCGACGACAACAATAACACATGTTCCTTGAACGGTGGTTGTGGTACAAAAGCAATTGAAGCTGCGTCTTTTCAATTTACGGGTGATAATTACTTGGACGGTGTCACTGCGATTAACAAAAAGGGATATTCCTCAGCGCTGGATGTGTTTTATAGTGCGTGCAAAGAAAACAATTATGTTCGACAAATGGGTCATTTTCCCAGCAATGTGCTAAATTTACTTGAAACGCGGGACGACCTGTTTAATTCCAATCGAAATGTGGCAATGGTAAAATGCGAAGCGATTAACAAAATCAAAAGAAATTCAACACGGTTAATTCGTAACAAGGAATTCCGAAACTATCCATACGGAATGTGCATCGGTCTTTCACAGAACGCCAATAAATTTTATCCCGCCGTATTGAGACAACCCGTTTGGCGCCCACCCACCACAAAATCAAATTCGATATCAATCTTCAAGTGTTCGTTTTCGGATTGTTTCGTATCAGAATCGTTGGACAACGAAGCCGGTATCATGGGTCTGGAAATTACATTAGACTCTCCGTCGTTTGAATTGACTCTAAAATATGTCCATGGGTTCTCTACGGGACGGGAACAGTACATTGTTAACGGGTTTGACTTTCATATCGATACAGTATGGGATCTGACTCATCTGAATTTAAAATTGACTAGTTTTAAAACCACGCAAGACACAATCTCGAATATCACAATAGAAGAGAAAGAGGAAACTGTCATGGATTTTTCGGGTGAAATAGTCATGTTAACAATAAGAATTGAAAACAACATTCTATTGTTTAAAGAATACAAAGCATACAGTCCGGAACCATCAAACGACACCTTGTGGTTAGCACCATTGTACGAAAACAATTATATGAGAATATTGGACGAAAACCCGGCATACGCTTTTGTTGCAGATATTCCCATGCTACAATTGAACACAACCGAATACATTTGTGATTTGGAACCCAAGTGCAACGGCATTATACAGTGGAACGTACCATTCCGCGAAAATTGGTTTACCATGTATTCGGATGTACCCACTATTAACGGTTTTGAAACGTTTGATGCAACTGGCGATTTTACCACTTACAAGAAAATGTCCTTCGTTTACCAAGGAAAAGAAACGGCCACTTCGGTGTGCGATGTGATTAAACCCGGCATGTCGAAATACCCCACCGTTAGTTATTCCGAAGTGTACGACATCAAGATTGACAATATAGATCTATCGTTAACAACCGATGAAACTACATCGAGTATCATTATCGGAAATGGACTCTGGGAAAATTGTTGGCAAAGAGTAAAGAATGTAACGACAAAACTGGGATGCAAACAAGAAGCAGAGGAGAAAAGTTGTTTTGGGTTTGCATTTTCGGACGACGAACAGGTTTGTATTATTTACCATAACATGAAAGATGCTTCGAAAATAAAATTAGGACGTTACAACAGTGAATCCCGCCTGACACTATTTAATCCATGTGGTCCAAACACAAAGTGGAAATCCATGTAAAAAAAAATACACATATATTAAACATTATCTTTTTTATTTATTCATCGTATTTAAGACACACAAATTATATTAATTATGTTGTTCCTCTTTTTTTTATTCGCTACAGTTGAGGCCACGTGTGACGATGGCGACTACCTGTATAACAATTCGATTTGCATTCCATGCCCAGCTGGATCCACTGGATCAAACGGAATCTGTACACAATGTGGGAATGGCACATATCAAAATATCGAAGGACAAACCACCTGCTTTGATTGTCCAGATAAACATTTGTGCACTAATGGAACACGCATATGTGCTGCCGGTGAATTCTTGCCATACGGTGCTGCCGGCGAAAACTTGCCAGACAGAAGCAATGATTGTATAAAATGCCAACCAGGTACGTTTTCCGCGGTCAATGGTTCGGTGTCGTGTGACGAATGTGCCTCGGACAAATACCAAACTGAATCAGGCAAAACAAGTTGTATTGCCTGTCCTGAACTCACCCAGTCAAACGGGACACATTGCAACAATTGTTCTCACAAATGGTCGCGCTACGACAAAGTTTGTATTGACAATTGTACAGAACAAATGTTTGGAAACGGGAGGATTTGCGAATTCTGTGACGCGGGTCAATATTACAATGACTCAATTTGTACAGATTGTCCGAGGGGGTACATCAAACCCACCGGAAGTCCAATGGAGTGTTTTGATTGTTCGTCCAGACACAGTTGGACGAATACTACACATTGTACAAGATGCAGGGAAAATCAGCAAGTTGTTGATTTCAATTGTACAGACTGTGAACCTGGCACGTATTTATTCGGCGATTCCTGCACAAATTGTTCCGTGGGGTATTATCAAACCAACGGGACGAATCAAATCAACGAAACAACGACATTTTGTCAATATTGTCCCAAAAACACGTACCAAGACCAATCTGGTCAAAACGATTGTAAACATTGTGATGAGGGAAAAGTGACCACTTCAAACGAATGTCAACTATGTTCAGGACGTACTGGTTACAACGGCACCGATTGTGTTGCGTGTGATCCAGGTGAGATTAGCAACGGAACTGGGTATTGTCAACAATGTCCCACGGGCTGGTACCAAGGTGGGTCCACCTGTCGTCTCTGCAGGTTGGGTTCATACCAAGACCAAGCAAATCAAACCGGGTGTAAATCGTGCTCCGAAGGAAAATATTCGAATACAACAGGTCAGGTTACCTGCCAAAACTGTACTGGTAATGAAGAAACGAATTTGCGAGGAAAAGGCAGTACGTATTGTTGCCCGAACGGAACCTGTTCCGATTGTGGCGCGGGGAAGAAACGTGTTCCGAACCAAGAAAAATGTGAAGACTGTCCAGTGGGCAAGTACAGTGGTTCCGCGTCGTCTGCGTGCACCGGTTGTCCAGTAGGATATTTCACAAACAAAAACGAAAGTCACACATGTGAGAGATGTGCCGACGGATCCACATCTCTACTCGATCTAACAGGTTGTATAGAGTGCACGGCTGGCAAATACGAGCAAGCGTTTGAGTGTGTAAATTGTCCAAAGGGTGAATACCAAGACCAAACTGGCCAAACGATGTGTAAATCGTGTGCGTTTCCGATGACGACGAATTCAACGAATACCACAAATTCTTCGGATTGTACCAATTGCACGACTGGTTTAGGATTGGAGAATGGTGAATGTGTCACATGTGGCGCTGGTAAATATTTAGAAAATGCAGTTTGTGAAAACTGTCCTTTGGGGTTTATTACTTCGGATCCGAATACGAATACGTGCATCAAATGTGATGGTGATTCCACAACTGTGGAGGAAGGTGCATCCACATGTACATCTTGTACAGATTGCGACTGCGCGCCAGGTTCTTATGGTAGCTCGTGCAAAGAATGTCCACGCGGATGGTGGTCTTCTGGAGGCGAGAATTGCATCGCTTGTAGTGCGAGAACCTATCAAGACCAAGAAGGACAATATTTCTGTAAAAACTGCGCGGCTGGGAAATTTAGTGACACCAGCGCATCCACCGCATGCGAGAGCTGTCCAAACGGGTTTTTTCAAGACAAAGATGCTCAAGGCAGTTGTCACGACTGTCCGATAGGTCGCTTTAGCGACCGTGAGACCGACAGAGAATGTGAACAATGTCCTGATGGGTCCACCACCGCAGGACAGAACAGTCAATACGCGGGTGACTGTTCAGCTTGTAAAATCGGAAAAGCAGGGACGGGGGG
>Ga0209533_1003654_pt1 | contig 13575 bp, 11 predicted proteins | sample COG_04_FD_184748 | JGI IMG/M metagenome (GOLD analysis project Ga0209533, IMG submission 184748) | Pelagic Microbial community sample from North Sea - COGITO 998_met_04 (SPAdes) (version 2) | ecosystem: Environmental > Aquatic > Marine > Neritic zone/Coastal water | place: Helgoland, sampling... | reverse complement strand
TCGAGGTGGAGTTCCGCAACGGCGGCAAATCCTACATCCGGATCGAGGACAACGGCAAGGGCATGAGTCCTGACGAGGCCCTGCTCTCTCTGGAGCGCCACGCCACCAGTAAGATCCGCGAAGCCTCGGATTTGAACGAAGTCTCCAGCTTCGGCTTTCGCGGCGAGGCGCTGCCATCCATCGCCTCGGTCTCGCGCTTCACCATGCGCACACGCGCCGAGGGCTGGGAGCACGGCACCGAGATCAAGATCAACGGCGGCAAGTTGATCGAAAAGAAAGACTGCGGGATGCCAGTGGGCACCGTGATCGAGGTGGCGCAGCTCTTCAACTCCGTGCCGGCGAGACGCAAGTTCCTCAAGACCGACCCCACCGAGACAGCGCACATCACTTACAATACACGCCTCTTCGCGGTGGCGCATCCAAAGGTAGCCTTCCGTGTATTGGAGGGCGGACGCACCGTCTTCCAATCGCCCGCCTGCGAAAACCTGTGCGATCGCGTCGCTGAGATCTGGGGGCGCAGCTTGGCGGATGATTTGATCCCAGTGGATGTCAGCGACCCGCAGACTGGCTATCGCCTGAGCGGGTTGACCGCCAAGCCGGGCGTGGGGCGCTCCACCCGCCGCGAGCTCGTCACCCTCGTTAACCGCCGCCCAGTCGATAGCCGCACGCTCGGCTTCGCTGTGCTCGATGCCTACCACGGGCGCATTCAGAAAGGCCGCTACCCGCCTGCGTTCCTTTTCCTCGAAATCCAGCCTCAAGAGGTCGACGTCAACGTGCACCCAGCCAAGCGGGAGGTGCGCTTTCGCAACGAAGGAGCGATCCGGCGCTTCGTCCTGGCCGCGATCTCCGATACGCTAGCAGCGGCGACGCGGGTAGAACGCCCAAACAGCACTCCCCGCGCCTTAGAAAAGCTCGAAAACACCGACGCTATCCGACCCGCCGCGCCCGCAGCCAACCCACCATCCGCTCAGTTCCCGAACTCGGCGCCTCCCGCCCCGGTCCAGCCAGTCGCCCCCGCCGCAACGAGGCCAGCTGCCTCGGTCAGCGCAGTCAAAGTCGAAGTAAGTCCCGAAGCACCCGCCAAAGCCGCGCCTGCCTGGCGGCTGATCACGCTTCTGAAAAAGCGATACGGGCTCTTCGACACCCCGCACGGAATCGTCATGTTGCACCTGCGTCATGCCGATCAGCGGGTGCGTTTTGAACGGATCTTACAAAGCTACCGCGAAAGCTCGCCGCCCAGTCAGGGCTTACTCATCCCACACCCCGTCCAGCTGGAGCCGCTGGCCTCCGAAGCACTGCGCAGCCATCTTGATTGGATCAATGCTCAGGGCTTCGGGATCGAGGAGTTCGGACGCCACTTTTATCGCATCGAAGCCGTGCCCGCCTGGCTGGAACCCGAGCAAGCCGAAGTCTTCGTCCGCGACATGGTCGACCTGCTCCGCCAGCGGGGCGGCTCCCGCCAGCGCGGCGAGCTCGCCTGGGAGGCGGTGGCCAAACTCGCGGTGGGAGGCAGCTACCGCCGCAGCGATCTGATGAGCGAGGCAGCCATTGAGCAGCTCGCCGAAGCGCTCCTGCGCTGCGAGACGCCGCATACCTCGCCCGCGGGTAAGCCCACCTATAGCGAAATCAGTTGGAGCGAATGGGAGCGCCGCTTCGGAAAAGACTGAGCCATGACCGACACCGCAAACAGTTTCGCCGAGTGGCGCGTCCTCGCTCCGACTGCGCCCGAGCGCCCGGCCGAGCAGTTTCTCAAAGATTGCGAACGCCGACGCGATGACTATGCATAAACAGAGAAACCCACCCGAATGAGTTGTTACCGTTCATGCACGCCCATCGGCGCACGGAACGGTTCCTTATTTTTCACATATTCACTACCCTCTGCTACAAATCATGTCCCTTCCCCGTGAATGTTCCCGCGACGAGTGGCCACTCAAGGCCTACAAAAATCTCGACTTTTTAAACAGCGAAAAAGCGCGCAGCATTCGAGTGCTCTGCGAACTGACTGAACCTGGCCTTCGCTTCGCCGAAGAAAATATCGAAGACACCATCGTGCTCTTCGGCTCCGCCCGGATGCAATCGTTCGAGGAGGCGAACAAAGCATACACAGCCGCGCGCGCGATGGTCAAAGACCCCGCCAACCCGACCCCCGAGGAAAAGCGCCTGCTCCACCGCACCGAATGCGCCGTACAATCCGCCCCCTATTACGAAGCGGCAGTGAAGCTATCCGAGTCACTGACTAAGTGGTCAATGGAGCTGACTGGCCTGCATCAAGAGCGCTTTCTGATCTGCTCCGGCGGAGGGCCTGGCATCATGGAGGCGGCCAATCGCGGCGCCCACAACGTGGGCGGCAAATCCGTCGGGCTCGGCATCAGCTTACCGTTTGAACAAGGGGTCAACGATTACATCCCCGATCATCTGAAATTCGAATTCCACTACTTCTTCGTGCGCAAATACTGGTTCATTCTACTGGCCAAAGCGCTGATCGCCTTCCCCGGGGGGTTCGGCACGATGGATGAACTCTTCGAGACACTCACCCTCGTGCAGACCAAGAAGATCAATAAAGTGCCACCCATCGTGCTCTTCGGCAGCGCATTCTGGAACGATGTGCTCAACCTCGACGCCCTGGTGAAATGGGGCGTGGTCTCGCCGGAAGATCTCGATTTGATTAAAATCGTCGACACCGTCGAAGAAGCGCACGACTACGTCGTCGAAAAACTGACAGAGCGTTTTCTCTCGAAGTCAACTCTTGAGCCAGACGCTCTATGATAGAGATGGATCTATGAAAAGCTCGGCTGATAGACGTCGTGCAAGCGCAACAGCCCCAGACATTTGCGGCTTGGCTCGTCGACGACCGGGAGCACGGAAATCTGCGAAGGACGGTCTTCCATGATGCGGACGGCCTCACCCAAGCTCATGGCGGCGACGGTATAGATCGGTGAGACCGTCATGCACGTCCCCACCTCTTTAGCCAAAATATCGCCCTCCTGGGTCAGCACGCGCCGGATGTCTCCATCGGTCAGAATACCTTCAAGCACCCCTTCAGGCGAGAGCACGCAGGCCGCTCCAAAAGGAGACTTCGTCATACGGATAACCACCTCGCGCAAGGTCTCGTCGGGGCGGGCACAAGCCACCCGCTCGAGGGGGTGCATGACCTCGCCGACAGTCATGAGCAAATTACGCCCCAGCTGGCCGCCTGGGTGGTAGACGGCAAAGTCCTCCGCCGTGAAGTCACGCGCCTGAGCTAGGGCCGAAGCGAGGGCATCACCAATCGCGAGACTCACAGTAGAACTGGAGGTCGGCATGAGGTTAAGCGGGTCGGCTTCTTTCTCCACACTGGCATCAATCACGATATCGGCCGCAGCGGCGATCGGGGAATCCACATTACCGACGATCGCGATGACAGGGGAATCAAACTTGCGAAAGAGCGGCAAGAGGCGAATCACCTCGGCGGTGCTGCCACTTTTAGAGAGAACGATAGTAGGGTCGCCTGGTTGATAGACACCCAAATCCCCATGAATGGCCTCGGCCGCGTGCAGGAAGACCGATGGTATCCCGCTGCTGGAAAAGGTGGCCGCCAGTTTCGCGCCGATATGCCCGGATTTGCCGATGCCACAGATGACCAGCTTACTCGGCGCGCCTAGGATCGTTTCCACCGCAGCGGTAAAAGATGCATCCAAACGGTCGGCCGCCATCTCGATGGCGGCGGCTTCGGCGCGCATAGCCTCGCGGCCGGTTTCCAAAATATCCTGATTCAATTTAGGCATGGATGATATCTAGATCGATCTCCGGGGATCGACCACTCTAAAATGTAAAGCCCACCGGATTAGGTGCCATTTTAAAAATGAGATAAAGCGGCCACCTAAAGGAAGCCGCATACGTATGTCTGCTCCTTTAGCTGCGGGACGAGTTCCGGCAACTGTTGCGGTTTGTGCCCCCCGTGGATTTAATGACACCCACCGGATTAGGTGCCCCCGGGAACGCCCCACTTTATGCTTGCACCCGCGCCAAAGAATCCCATTTTCCTGCAGCTCAGCGTTAGAGCGCCCCTGCGAAGGGTGCGTTCCTCGACTTCCCGCCCCACAATCATGTCGGGCAGGTTTAACGGTTCAAACGGCTCAGTGGCGGTTTGGACGGCTTCGACAACTCGAGGCCCCTAAGTCGTGCTCAACACAATCAAACACTATGTCAAAATCAGCACCCGTAGGGGATACCACTATCGATAAAGCAGCGATCATTAAAGAGTTCGGTGCCAACGAAAACGACACCGGTTCGTCCGAGGTCCAGATCGCATTGCTCACCGCACGCATCAAGCACCTGACCGAGCACCTTCGCGCAAACCGTAAGGATTTCCACTCACGCCGTGGCCTTATCGCGATGACCGCCCGCCGTCGTAAGCTCCTCGACTACCTCAAGCGCACCGAGTTCAACCGCTATACTGCGATCCTCGAAAAGCTTGGCCTTCGCCGATAAGCGAATCACTTTACTATGCCGGACTTCCTCAATGGGGGTCCGGCATTTTGTTTTTTCAGGACATCCTTTGACCGGAGTGACTCAACCGATTTGAGTCGCGAGCGGCCTACTAGGGTCCCATCCCCGAACAGCCGTTGGAATGCATAAAGCACACAACAGATAAGATAATGAAACAAAAACATAACGTAAGCGTTGAAGGGCTCGATATCGAGTTCTCAACCGGCACCTTGGCAGGCCTCGCAAGTGGCGCCGTCACCATCCGCTCCGGCGAGACTGAACTCTTCGTCTCCGTCACCGCAGCGTCCTCACTCCGCCCCGGGCAGGATTTCTTCCCGCTCACTGTCGATTACCGCGAAAAATTCTCCGCTGGCGGCAAGTTTCCCGGTGGTTACTTCAAGCGCGAGGGCAAGCCCTCCGAGAAGGAAATCCTCACTTCCCGTCTCTGCGATCGTCCGCTTCGCCCGCTTTTCCCGAAGGGCTTCATGAATGAAGTCCAGGTCATCGGCCTCCTTCTGGCCACAGACCAACTCCATGAACCGGACGTACTCATGGTCAACGCCGCATCCGCCGCGACCTTGATCTCGGACATCCCCTGGAACGGCCCGGTCGGCTGTGTGCGCGTCGGTCAAATTGATGGCGAATTCGTCACCAACCCGAACCACGACGAAATGCTCGATTCCGACCTCGATCTCATCTATGTCGGTTCCGAGACCGAAATGTTGATGATCGAAGGCTCTGCCGAGTTCATCTCCGACGAGCGTTTCTACGAAGCCCTCGAGTATGGCCAAAAAGCGATTCAGCCGATCATCGCCGCTCAGCGTGAACTCGCTCAACTCGCCGGCAAGGCGAAGAAGGACTTCGTGCTCATGGTCACACCTCAGGAAATCGTTAATTTCTGTGAAGAGCACGCCGCAGCCGGCGTTAAGGATGCCCTTAACTTTGACAGCTACACCGAGCGCAAGCTCGCGATCGAAGTCATCGCCAAGGACACCAAAGCCGCACTCGAAGCCAAGTTCGGTGCTGAAAATGTAAAGGGTGACGACGTCGCCCGCGCGTTTGACGAAATCCAGGAGAAGCTTTATCGCCAAAACATCCTCGATACCGGCAAACGTGTCGACGGTCGTGGCGCGGCTGACCTGCGCACCATCTCGTGCGAGACTGGTGTGCTTCCACGCGTTCACGGTTCTGCCGTGTTCAACCGCGGTGAGACTCAAGCCCTCGTCATCTCGACACTCGGGACCAGCCGTGACACGCAGGACATCGACGGCCTGACCGGCGGTGCCAAGAGCAAGTCCTTTATCCTCCATTACAACTTCCCTCCGTTCTCGGTCGGTGAAGCAGGTCGTTTCGGATTCACCGGTCGCCGCGAAATCGGTCACGGTGCCCTTGCGGAGCGTTCGCTCCTACCCATCCTTCCTCCGGAAGATGAGTTCCCCTACGCCATCCGCGTGGTCTCCGAAGTGATGAGCTCCAACGGCTCCACTTCCATGGCTTCCATTTGTGGCGGTTGCTTGTCTCTCATGGATGCAGGTGTGCCCATCTCCGCGCCTTGCGCCGGTATCTCCACCGGTCTGGTGACTGAGAAGGACGCAAACGGTAAGATCACAAAGTATGTACTCCTCACCGACATCCTCGGCGCGGAAGACCACTTCGGCGACATGGACTTTAAGATCGCCGGCACACCAGACGGCATCACCGGCTTCCAGCTCGACCTTAAGATTACAGGCCTGCCCTTCGACATCACCCTCGAAGCGATCAAGCAAAATCGCGAGGCCCGTATGAAGATCCTCGCCATCATGAGCGAGCACATGCCCGAGTCCCGCAAGGATCTCCGCGAGCACGCACCACGCATTAAAACGATCAAGATCGACCCGGAAAAAATCGGTGCCCTTATCGGCCCCGGTGGTAAGAACATCCGCCGCATCACCGAAGTTTCCGGTGCACAAGTCGACATCAACGACGAAGGCCAAGTGCTTATCTTCGCGACCGACAAAGAGTCCATGGATCGCGCCACACAAGAAGTCGATGCCTGCACCGCAGAAATCGAAGTTGGCAAGACTTACCGCGGCATCGTTCGCGGGGTGAAGGACTTCGGTGCCTTCGTCGAATGCCTACCTGGCAAGGAAGGCCTCGTCCACATCTCCGAGCTGGCTGACTTCCGCGTCAACAAGACCGAAGACATCTGCAAGCTCGGCGACGAAATGGTCGTCAAGTGTATCGGCGTCGAAAAAGGCAAGGTTCGCCTCTCCCGCAAGGCCGCACTCGAAGAAGCCAAGGAAGACTCCGAAGAGGAAGCCGAGTAAAAAGCCGAGTAAAAAGGTAGGGCTCGTTACGTGTCAGGCGTAGCTTTACGCGAAGACTGATCGCTGACGAGCCGTCAGCGGATTGATAAGGATATCAATCCCTACCCAGTAATTCATAAAGCGGTCGCCCTTTCAGATAGGGGCGGCCGCTTTTTTGTGCGTCTTCGACTGCAGGGTCTCCACTCGCAGAGAAGACCCCTACAGACGATCCTCCTGCAAAGGCTCTCGCTCAGGTACCTTCGCCAACACCTTGTTAAACTTCTCCCGGTCACCACGTTTCACACGCTCCTCCAGATAACTTGCAGTGAGAACTGATGCCAACTTCTCACCCACAGCCGAGCTGATAAACTGGTTGATAGAGACACTGACCTTGCCCCATAGAACTGGACCACAGGAGTGTTATTATTTTGAGTGTTTGGCTTGGTAAAAACGAAAGGAACCAAGCCAATGAGAAAGAAGGGAAAACGTTATAGTGAGGAACAAATTATCTATGCCTTAAGGCAAACGGAGGGCGGTCGGAGGATCGCTGAAGTTTGCCGTGAACTCGGCGTCACGGAACAGACTTATCACCGATGGAAGAGGCAGTATGCTGGGATGGGTGTTACTGAGCTTCAGGAACTCAGGAAGCTTCGTGAGGAGAACACGAGTTTACGCAAACTGGTAGCTGATCTGAGCCTAGATAAGCATATCCTACAGGAGGTCGTTTCAAAAAAGCTCTGAGGCCTGCATATAAGGCGGAGTTGGTCAAGAAGGCCTCCGATGTCTTTGACATCAGCTTTCGCCGAGGATGCAGGCTGTTGCAACTGAACTGGTCGAGTTTTACCTACCGAGTGAAGGAACGCCACGACGAAGGAACCCTGCGCGTCCGCATTCGCGACATTGCTTCTGTTCGAGTGCGTTACGGCTATATGCGCATAACGGCTATGCTTAAGCGTGAAGGCTGGGAAGTCGGCCCCAAGCGTGTTTACAGGATCTACAAAGAAGAAGGGCTGGAGGTGCGCACCCGCAAACGAAAGAAGTATGCTTCGGCCGTTCGCGTGCCGCTGCCTGAAGCGGAGAAGCCTGGGGAACGCTGGTCGATGGACTTCGTTTCTGATTCTTTAGCTAATGGCAAACGCTTGCGGGTATTAACTGTGGTCGATCACTTTGACCGGTCCTGCCCGATACTCTATGCGGATCACTCCATCGGTGCAGGCAAGGTTGCGGATGCTTTGGATCGTGCTGCTCAAAGAGTCGGAGGATTGCCAGAAGCGATCACTGTAGACAATGGCCCTGAGTTCTCCGGAAACGTGTTGGATGCATGGGCTTATAATCGAGGAGTGAAGCTCGAATTCATTCGTCCAGGCAAGCCCACGGAAAATGCCTTTATTGAGTCCTTCAACGGCAAGTTACGAGATGAGCTTTTGAACACTGAGATCTTCTTTTCCCTCGCCGAGGCGAGGGAAAAGCTTGAAGCCTACCGCCTCGATTATAATACCATTAGACCGCACAGCTCTCTGGGCTATCGGCCTCCGGCCGAATACGCCCAGAGAGCTGCATCAACCACAACCAAATCCAAGCCGAGCATCAAAACCTAACTCAGCTCTTGGACCAGCGAATGGGAGAAGGTCAAACCCGTCCAGACTAACACATGCTCTGGCTCAGTTTGGGTAACTCGACCAGGAGGTTCGTCGAATTGGGTATGATATGTACAATACAAGATCTAAATAATGAAAATGAAAATGTCTCTTCGATTTATTTTAATAATTATAACATTATGTGTCTATAATGTTGAAGCTTCGCAAAAAGGTGGGAGAGCACCTGCAATAGAAATACTGCCACCCGAGGGAATTGTGTATGAAGTCAAGCAATATAGAGAAAGTAATGTGAAGCGTGCCTGTCAAATTGGTATAGCGTACAGTAGCAATGCAAAAGAAGCACTTCCAATCGTGATATTTATACATGGAGGCGGGTGGTCAAAAGGAGATAAGGATATTGTGGCTTACCAAGCATTACGATATGCAAAAAGAGGATATGTTGGAATTACTCTTTCATATCGCTTGGTGCAAGAAAGCCCCTTTCCAACCTGTATATACGACGTAAAAGAAGCAATTCGATATATCAAAAGTATTTGTGGTGACATTCCGGGAGACCTGAATCGTATAGGGCTTCAGGGTTACAGTGCTGGCGCTCATCTAGCATTGGTAGCGGCCTTATCTGATGAGGGTGATTTTCATAGTGGGATGTATTCAGAATATGATTCCAAGGTTCAGTGTGTAGTTGCAGTATCTGCGCCTACTGATTTTATAGCCCGAAAGAAAATAGGTAATAAATGTATGACTAAGGAACAAAGAGAAGATGATGATTTTTTGAAGTCAGTTTCTCCTGTTTATTTAATTCACGAAAAACAAGTACCTGTATTTATGATGCATGGAGATGCGGATGATGTGGTTAAAACTTTTCATTACGAGAACTTTCAGAGAAGATGTATTTTAGTTGGAAACTGCAACTTCATTCTCGATGTGTTTCCAGGCGGGAACCACACATACTTTTTCAAAAATGCTAGAACAGAACACCCTAAAATGGATCGTTTTTTTGATGAGCATTTGCTTGTTAAGAGTGATTAATTAACACATTGGAGGATTCCTTTCGCAGTCTCAAAAAGTGCATATTGAAAAATGCCAAGTGCATTTAGTATTAGCATGGGGGACTAAAAAGGGGACATTCCGTTATTCTTATAATTGACAGGATACCGACCATGTTCGATATAAACCCAGAATGGCACGCAGTTTACGGATTGAGAAGGCAAATGGCGTGTATCACGTGATCAACCGGGGAAACTACCGGCGCGACTTGTTTATCAGTGAGGGGGCGCACTTGGCGTTTGAACGTTGTCTCTTTGAAGCTTGTGAAAAATGCGGCTGGGTCCTCGAGGGTTGGTGTGTGATGACCAATCATTTTCATCTGGTGATCCGCACGCCTGAGGGCAATCTCGTGTATGGGATGAAATGGTTGCAGTCCACGTTTGCCAATCGTTATCACAAGTTCCGCAAGGTGCACGGCAAGTTGTTTCAGGGACGCTACAAGAGTTTGATTGTTGAAGAGGAGGCTTACCTTGGGGCGCTACAGCACTACGTGCACTTGAACCCTGTGCGGGCCGCCATGGTCGGCATCTCGGAGCTGAATAGTTATCGGTGGTCGAGTTATTGGTATTTGCAGCATCCGAGTAAACGGCCTGCCTTCCTGGACTTGAGCGGCTGCCTGGAAAGCGCAGGTCGCCTGACGGATAGTTCGGCTGGTCGAAAGCGATACAGAGATTATCTTGCATGGCTGTCCTGCGACGAGGGAGCCCGAAGAGAGATGTTGTTTGACCGGATGTGCCGGGGATGGGCGCTCGGAAGTAAGAAATTCAAGAAAGAACTTTTGAGTGAAGAAGCAGAGCGGTTGAAGGCAGAGGGAGGAGACGGTTCGGTCGTAGCCGGTGAGCACTATGATGGTCGTGACCTGCGTGAAGCGAACACGCTTAAATGGGAGTTACTTTTGGAGCGCGGTTTATCCGAGTTGGGCAAAGATCGCACCGAAATCAGAAAAGACCTCAAGTCCGCGCAGTGGAAGGTAATGATCGCTGCCGTATTAAAAGGCCATACCAGTGCGACGAATGTATGGATTGCTAAAAAGCTGAATATGGGCATTCCGCAGGCCGTGAGCCAGAACGTGGGCAAACTGCGTGCTTCGAGTGTTGATAACTCCAAGGCATATCAACTACTCAGGCGTGCTATGCTTGATGAAGTATCTTAACCTACATTATAAGAATAACGGAATGTCCCTTTTTTAGTTTCCTTATAAGAATAACGGAATGTCCCTTTTTTAGTTTCCTTCACCTCACAAACCCTTGCCAATTCAACCCTCACCCCGGCGGCTAGCGCCGCCAAAAAGCAAATTCCTATCAGTAAGTCCGACAGGCTCCTAGAATTTTTTAAAATTGCCTATTGGCAAAAAGTTACTTAGCTGTCTCCTTCTAGATGACCTCTTCACGCTCTCCCCAGCAAAAAAGTGAATTCTCTTATAATTATAACGACTCCATGAAACGACTTCCTATTTTTCTAACATTGTGGCTACTCACGTTCGCCACCCCCTTGCTCGCCGCTCCCACTCTTCGTGTCAAAACCTCCTGCGCCTACATGCCCTACAGCAACACCGCGAGTCAAATTATCTACGTTACCAACCCCTCAGCAGTAGCTGTCAAAGTCAGTGCTACGGCATTCGATGATGCGGGCACAGAATATGAACTTGGAGAGGTGGCCACAGTCCCCAGTAAAACGGTCAGCAACCTTAGCGGAACTTTAAGAAATGCTTTGGGTGCCCAGGGTTTTACCGATGGTATAATCGCATACGAGTTGGCCCTAACAAACTCAGCGGCCCATGCCTACTTTGGCTACACCCTCGCAACTGACGTTGCCTACGTCGCACCTCATCGTGAATTATCTCCTCTACCAGCACAGTCGGTGAGCACTCCTACTCCCAGTCTTAGAATTACGTTTCCCCACATGTTCTACAGCAGCGGATACGGATATAAGCCAATCATTTACATTGCCAATCCTTCGACGATGGCCAGCAGTATCAATGTGACAGCCTACGATAATGCCGGCAACACCTATGACCTCGGCGACCTCAACTCAATGCTGATCCCTGCTAGACGGGTCACTAACCTGAGTAATGCTTTGCAGGATAAGTTACAGCAGGAGAGCTTTTCGGGCTCTGGAACGGTGACTTTTATTATGGAGTTCAGCAATCCAGCAATAATGGCGCACTCTGCTTCCAATTGGCCCGGCGCTGGCAAACTCTACGTTGCTCCGATCAGAGAGCTTTACATTCCGTAAGCAGCAACCCTTACACCGCGCTCAAACTCAATCATCCTAGATGGCTATCCTATACTGTCTTGGAATTTTTATAATATTTAAGGCTCACAATGAAGAACTTTTCTTCTACAACACCTCGCCTCCAAATGACTGGTCTCCCGACGCACTTGTTTGCAATGCTCACAGCCGTCTTCATGTTCACTGGAGCTGCTCAGGGCGTGAGCCTGAACCAGAATACACTCTTTTCCCCAACTCACGGACTGATCGATCTAGAAGCTGGAGGTGGAGTGAATGCTGGAGTTAGCTATTTAACTGGCAGTGGCTTGGGAGAAATCATCGGACTTGTGAATTTTGGAGATGGGTCACCAACAGATGGCCTAAGCTATAACAATCTCGATAATGACGACATCGGGGTGAACGTGGACAGTAGCGGTTACCTGACCGGTTACGCTTCTAGCGCATCTGTCGGGTTGATCCAGTTTGATTGGTCGGGAGTTACCACGACGGACCGAGCAAAGGTCAATCTGACCACTGGCAAACTGTCTGGAATCGTGTTTAATGCTAAGCTGGGTTTCTTGGATTTGGCCTTGCTCTCTTCTGATATCAACATCGTCGGCAATAGTCTGAACATTCCCGACGAAGATAACACACCAAGCCTAGCTGATCACACTGACTTCGGCGGCATCCTCACCAGCAGTGGAAGCGTGGTGCACACCTTCACCCTTCAAAATACGGGCGCCCTAGATCTAAATCTATCAGGCAGCCCAAAGGTGAGCGTGAGTGGCTCATCCGCCTCGAATTTCGTCGTAACCCAGCAACCGGCGGTAACAGTGGTTGAACCTGCTGGATCGATCACCTTTGAAGTCACTTTCAATCCTGATGCCGATGGTGTGCGCAGCGCGACCCTCAGCATTCTTAGTAATGATCCCGACGAAGCCTCCTATGATTTTGCGATTCAGGGCTACGGCGTCGGCACTTCACTAGACCTCGATGACGACGGCATGAACGACCTGGGCGAATACGAACTAGCAGCTCTAGGCTTCGACTGGCAGACCGGCGGCGCAGGTCAGGAAGCATTGGTGAGCAGCTTTATCGCCAGCGCCAACAAATACGAACTCTACAACAAAGCGGAGTATGACGCTAACGGGGCGAGCAACTTCACCGCTGGCATTGCGTCAGTCCAAGCTGACCCGAATACCTTCGACCTCTACGATCTAGCGCAGGTGCATGCTCTTCATGTCGACGCTCCCTTGCTCGTGCGAGACCCCAACAGCGGCCAGTTCACCTTGACCCTTGGTCTGAAAAAATCCACCAACCTAGTCGACTTCACAGCCTTTCCTTTCCCTGCTTCGACTACTTCCGTGAATGGTGATGGCAAACTCGAGTTACTCTTCACACCTTCCGATAACGCCGCTTTTTTCCGAGTGGAGGCAGAGTAGTCTAAGTTCAATGATGCTTAGATTACTCCACAGGGAAATCGATCAGTGCCGCTATAGAATCGTTGTGAGATAGTCGTGGTTACAAACAGCAGAAGCGTGACAGCCACCACAGACGCAGTGGCCATCGTTTAGTGAAACTGTTTCCAAAACTGTCCTTCATGAGGGCAATCTAGCGTGCTTTGAGGACGTCACAACTTCTGATGCTCAGGTCCTCCGCAAACGGGTCGGTCCCGGAATTCGAAGGTTCACTTCAAGCCCAAATCCTTCTCCAGTTTCACCAAACGCCGCATCAATCCCTTCGACTCTCTCACCCGCCGCAAAGCCACCGTTACATTTGACTCCCCACCCATGAAAGGGGTCGGTCCCGGAAAACGAAGATTCATGCGGCGGCGAAGTCGAGGTCTTGCAAACGGGTCGGTTCAATCTTAAATCGCCCCCTCTCCCTTCAACCCTCACCCTCGGCAGCCTGCCCGCCGTAGCTTTAGCGTAGGAGGGGCTAGCGCCGCCAAAAAGCAAATTCCTATC
>Ga0209533_1003648_pt1 | contig 13589 bp, 4 predicted proteins | sample COG_04_FD_184748 | JGI IMG/M metagenome (GOLD analysis project Ga0209533, IMG submission 184748) | Pelagic Microbial community sample from North Sea - COGITO 998_met_04 (SPAdes) (version 2) | ecosystem: Environmental > Aquatic > Marine > Neritic zone/Coastal water | place: Helgoland, sampling... | reverse complement strand
AGAACTCAAGCTTGTCGTGGAATGGCCCGCTGAACTAAAGAGCAGCGAGCCACGCCCGATCGCAGCTGGATCGGACATCTATGAATATACCTCAGAAGGCAGCTATGTGCTGTTTAAGCCAAAAACAGGCGAGATTACTCGAACGATCAGTATACCAAATGTTAATTTCCATCTGGGAGCCGTCGGAGAAGTGGAAGCAAAAAGAACGGTGACTGAATTTGGGGTGCAGACGCACTTTCTCGATATCGTCGTCAGCGGCACCTTAAAAACGCTACGCAATATTCCACAAAATCCACCGCCCGACCGAAAATGGAAACGTCCTGTGACCTTTGACGGTCAATCACCTGAACACGCATGGTTTAATGATTTCAAAACACTTACTCAAGTCGACGTGGAGAGTTGGACAGCTATAAACACATACAATATTCCTGTCTCTTGGCCTGTAATCATTGGTTATTCACCCACTAAGCCCGGTGATTTGATTTTCCTTAAAGACGGTGATTTTTACAACTACAACTTAGAGACTCAACACGGCGAACTCTTAGATAAAGGCCCACAGCCATTTAAACTCTCCAACCTATCCTTCCACCCAACGGAACCTGAATTTTACGGGATCGACCCAGAAGGCAATATCCACCGATACCGAATGACAGAAATCGGGCTCAGTCGCGCAAATCTTGGTAAAGGTCCTGAATCGTTCAGCATCGATAAGGATGGTGAGACCGTTTTCTTTCTGCCCAACTCAGAAGGTTGGCTTCGTCGTTCAGACCTAAAATCCTTTCCGAGAGGCGAGTATATTGAATACCAAGCACCCTACCCCAACAGTGTTCTGCCTAACTACAGCTTGGATAATATCTATACAGATACCGCGAAATATCTCATTCAAGTCGATTCATTTTACAGCTATCTGCACGACTACGAGACCGGAAAATTCATTGCTAAGCTAGAGGAGCACGGACGAGGCGACTACAGCTCCGGTATGATCAGCCACCCGATTGCGCTAGCACTCGCACCTGATGACTCTGCCTTCGTTAGTTTGCAGACAGATGATGAGTATTCGATGGAGACGAGAGAATCATCAAGCGTCACGCGATTGAGCTACACGGCGATTACGGATACGATCAAAGATTTCCCAGAGGCCGATTGGTCAGTCGTCTTAACAAGTGAAGAGCATGGCTTGCTCGGCTTCACAGAAGATGGCACTGGCATTCAAGTATTCAACCACAGCTCAGGCGAGCTCACCACCTACAAGACTTCCGATGGCAACCTAGCAAAAACCCAAAAGATTCCTCTAGAATTGGCGGTCAAAAAACCAGCATCCGGTTACGTAGCTCGCGTGTCGGATTCGAAAGCAGCACTAAGTATTTACCAGAACGATGCTGCTGGTGAGGCAACGTATGTTGGCGAACTTACTTTCTACAACGAGGGCGATGATTACTTATTTGCCGCGTCCAATGGGCGGTTTGATGCCACCCAACCGGTCATTGATGGGGTCTCGATAAAGAAAGCGTTTACCTTTCAACCACTAAATCAAATTTTTGAACAAAGCTACCAACCCGGACTTTTCTTAAACAGCTTTTCGGGAATTGAGCTTGCCGGAGCTGATGAACAGCTTGAAGCAGTTATCATCCCACCAGTCGCCACTATGAGTAGCCGCAACACGAAAGTATCGACGCAAATCGAGCTAACGATTGATGTTTACGCGCCTCAGAATAGAATCGAACGCTACGACCTTTTCGTGAACGACAAATTGATCAGGACCAACTACACCCCGACTTATAAAGAAAAAGTGATCGTCGACCTCCTACCGGAGACGAATGAGTTCAAGCTCGTAGCTGTCGATGTAAAGGGGGTCACTTCGGCACCCGCCATCATTACCGCCCGCCCACCAGAAGGCTATATTCTAGAGCAGCAGAAACGGACGACTGAACGGAAATTGTATATTCTCGCAATCGGGATAGACGACTACACAAACCCACAGCATAAGCTCAATTACGCAGTGGCTGATGCATCGGCCGTGCTCGAAAAATTACAGCAACTAAACGCTGGAATCTTTGATTCCGTGCGGACGACACTGATGACTAATTCCGAGGCAGATAAAAATGGAATTCTGAGAGCATTTGCTCAAATCAGTGCCGAGGCGACTCCACAGGATACCTTTGTTTTTTACTTTGCCGGGCACGGTGTGCTCTCACTGGACGATCAAAACTTCTATCTCGTTCCCCAGGACGCTTTACAGATTTACGGTGAAGGTTCTGGCTTAGCAAAAAGCGGGATCTCCAGTCAGCAGCTACGAGAACAGTCTTCTCAAATCCAAGCGCGCAAACAACTCTTCATCCTCGATGCTTGTAATTCAGCAGGTGCCCTACTCGCCTTTAAACAGCGTGGCGCCTCTCAAGAAAAAGCCATTGCGCAGCTCGCTCGAAGCACCGGCACCCACTGGATTGCAGCCTCAAGCGGCGATCAGTTCGCGACAGAGTTTGCTTCGCTCGGCCACGGTGCATTCACCTACACCCTACTTAAAGGCCTCAACGGCGGAGCCGACACAGGCGATAAGCGGATCACGATCAATGAGATCAAAGCCTACGTCGAAAGCATGCTCCCGGAAGTCACGAAAGAGCATAAGGGCCGTCCGCAATACCCGGCTAGCTACGGCTACGGGCAGGACTTCCCGATCGCACTCCTTCCGTAGGGGCTATCACTTGTGGAGCCCACGCCCTACCTAAAATCCTTCATCTCTTCCATTCAAAGTCGTCGGTGGCACAGGTGACCACCCCTACGAAAAAACACAACCTATGCAAAACCAAATCAGACTCTTCACTACCGCCATCGGTTTGTTATTCGGTTGCATCGCACACGGGCAATACGAACAACTCGTCAACGATCCAGAGGCTTTGAAAGCTGTCGTCGACAACGGAGGTTTTGTCACGAAGGAGAAGCCACCGGAGTCGCGCACATTGAGCACCCCAGCACCACATACTCGTTGGGTGCGAGGTATGGAAGTATCCAGCGACGATGAGTTTTTCCTCTCTTACGATTCTCTGAGCCTTAAAATCTGGGATACGAAGCGGCGGGTGGTTATCAAAAACTACTCGCCAGAGACAGACATACTAAAAGCTCATTTCATCAATGATGAGAACACCGTTTGTATCGTCACGGAATCGGGCTTGAGTTTCTACACGGACTTCGAATTTGGGTCCAAAGAATCGACGGAGCAGGTCAAACTTTCGGGAATTGCCGACGCCGCGTATGATGCGGAGAACCAAATCATCTATTTGGCGCAAGAAACCTCCGACACGTATGCGCAAGTCACCAGCTATGATATCGCCGCGAAGACTAGCAAAAATATTTACAAAAGCGACTTCCGAGAATTCCTCATTCACAAGAATCCGAACCGCTACGATGATCACGTTCGACGGATTACCTACTCTGCGAAATATAAAATGCTTGCGCTCAATTTTGCTTATCGAGGCGTATTTAAACTAATCGACCTACGCACGGGCGAAGCGCTATCCGACATTCCCCAAGCTAAACAGCCTTACGGGTTTTTACCAAATGGTGAATTACTTTCAGTGACGAAAAGCCCTAAGGATATGCTGATCAGCTACATCAATCCGGTTACCCACGAATTGAATACAGTCGCACGCTTTCCCCTCTCTTCCAAATACGACAACGCCACCGTATACATGCCCCACAACGTCGGAAATATGCTTATCGTCCGAGGATTCGAAACCACCGCCATATTGGACCCACGAACCAATCAAATCATCACCCAAAGCAAACCAGCCGAACTCACCACCGCAGCGTTTCCTCTTGAAGGCTCTAATACGGTGATCATGGGGCAATCCCTCACTGGCAATTTCGGCGACAGCCACATCAGTTTGAATCAGTATACCGCAAAAGATGGAGCACTTGTAAGAAGTTGGGGAGCGGCTGGGTTTATCCCTCGATCGCTCTACCCTCGCTCAGATGCGTTTGAATTTTTAATCCAGCACGAATATGAAACACGACGAGTTAAGATTACCGACAACAGCCTCAGCTCTGAGGTAGTTCCGACTCCAAAAGGCTTTTATCTAGGAAGAGCCTATTATAACACGAACAAAAACCGCTGGATGCTGGGAGACTATAAGGATTCGAAGTATCTTGAATTTAACCCCGATAGTAAATTTGATACCTTGGAATCTGTTGAAACAAACACTGATTCCTTTTTCTCACAAATCCAATTCTTCGACCAAACAAGCGATGGCACACTACTTGCCTTTCATGGTCGAACGGGTGTGGCCGTTTATGATCCGATCAATCAGAGCACGCGCCTCGGCACTAAACTTGAAACGAGCGGGGGCTATGCATTCGGAAAAGCGCAGATGATCGCTATCTCACCAGAAGGCCGAAACCTCGCCTACGTTTATCAAAATAATTCCCCCAAAGAGAACACTTGGCATCTCGTCTGTCAGGAGATTTCTACCGGTAAGACGCTCTGGACCAACCCGTATTCAATTGAAAATGAAGTCATTGATCATCTCAAATTTAGTGAAGACGGAAATTTACTCTATATCAAACGCAAGGCCGGACTCTACGCACTATTTGCGATGACCGGAGAAGTTTTTCGAAATTATGATCTCTCAGAATACGGACTCTACCACTACAATAAGGCTGGCACACTAGCCGTCACATGGAGGCGAAACTCGATTAGAATTATTGCGCTACCAAGTGGAGAGACACTGGCAGACCTGCCAAATGATCACCTGTATGATCAATTACAGTTTATCGGAAACGATAATTTTCTAATCGGCTCTGACCGCAACCTCGCAAGCATCAGCCTATTTAGCATCAAAGAAGGTAAGAAAATCGCTCAAATGTATTTATTTGACGACCCCAACCGATGGCTAGTGCGCGACCCGCAAACAGGCTTGTTTGCCTCGGATCAAACCAGTCAAGAGCACCTCTATTTCGTGCAAGGCAAGCAGGTCTCGCCACTTGCCGCCTACTTTGATGATTTCTATCGCCCTCGGCTCCTCGGCAGCCTGATCAAAGGGCTCACTCTAGAGTCCCCCATCGATCTCGCCGACCTGAAGCGAGCTCCTCGTGTTAATATGGCAATCGCCGGCGTCTCTCAGCGTGGGCTCTCCGTCGAAGACGAATTTGAAAGCTTTGAAATAGAAGATTCCAAAGTCACTTTAGAGATTACGGCAACCGGCGAAGGCAGCCCGATTGAGGACATTCGTATCTACCATAATGGAAAGCTGGTCTCCGGTGCTGCTCGCGGACTCTTCGTCGAGGACGATGATGAATGGGATCAGAGTGATGAAGAAATCTTTACTAAAAATAGTCGGGAGACTTTTGAACTAACACCCGGCAAAAATCGCTTCCGCGTCATCGCGATCAATGAACAAGGCACGGAATCGATCCCCGATGAACTCGCCGTCTCCTCCATCAATGCCCCTGAAGTCGCCGAAGGTGGCATCGCCATGCACATGCTAACAATCGGGATCAATAAATACCGAAACCCCGACTACAATCTGAACTATGCCCTAGCCGACGCCAAAGCAGTCGAAGCGACGCTATCCAAGAACTACGATTCGATCTTCACTCGAGTGGAGCGCTACCAGCTCTTCGATGCCGAAGCGACTCGGGAAAACATCATCGCGACCCTCGAATTGATTAAACAAGAGGCCGGCCCACGTGATGTCTTCATTTTTTACTACGCCGGCCACGGCATCATGTCGGATGACAATGAACCGCAGTTTTATCTAGCCCCCTACGAAACCACTCAATTATACGGCGACCGCAATTCCCTGCGGGAAGCCGCCGTCTCCAGTGACGAGCTACTGAAATACTCACGCGACATACTTGCGCAGAAACAGCTCTTCATCCTCGACGCCTGCCAATCGGCCGGAGCGCTCAAGACCGTAGCCGTGCGCGGAGCAAGCGAAGAAAAAGCCATCGCCCAACTCGCTCGCAGCACCGGCACGCACTGGCTGACCGCCACCGGCAGCGAGCAATTCGCGACCGAATTCGACCAGCTCGGCCATGGCGCCTTCACCTACACTCTTTTGGAAGCGCTCAAAGGAGCCGCCGACAGCGGCGACGGCATCGTCAGCGTCAACGAGCTCAAAGCCTACATCGAAGCCAAAGTCCCCGAAGTCACCGAGCAGTATAAAGGCGAAGCCCAATACCCCGCCAGCTACGGCTACGGTCAGGACTTCCCTCTAGCAATTCCCTAGGACATCATCCACAGGGGCTTCATTTATGAAGCCTGCGAATTCAATTAAACCCCTGAAATTTTTTTTTTAAATCTTTAGGAACCCACCACCAATAGCTACCCTATCCTCTAATACACGTCGCGCAAGTAGCGCTTCGTCTTCTTCAATGCTTCCACATAGGCCTTGGCTTCGTCTTCGGTTTTACCGCCAGCGATTTCGACTGCCTTGTGAATTGCAGCGTCAACATCCTTCGCCATGCGTGAAGCATCACCACAGATGTAAATGAAACCGCCCTCTTCGAGCCATGCGTAGAATTCCTCAGCGTGCTCTACGATACGGTTCTGCACATAGATCTTCTCTTCTTGATCACGGGAGAACGCAGTGTCGAATCGAGTGAGTAAGCCATTTTTCATCCATGCGGTGATCTGCTCTTCATAGAGAAAATCAGTTGCTTGATGTTGATCACCAAAGAGTAACCAGTTCTTCCCCTTTGCGCCACGCACTTCACGTTCTTCAAGGAAGGCGCGGAATGGCGCGATCCCTGTGCCGGGGCCAACCATGATCGCGGGCGCGTCGTTGTTTTCAGTCAAACGGAAGGCCTTGTTGGAGTGCATATACACCTTGACTGGACGATCCAGTTGATGGTCCGACAGATATGTGGAACAGACCCCCATACGCTTACGTCCATGTAAATCATAGGTCACCTTACCAACCGTCAGATGCACTTCATCCGGATGCGCATTCGGGCTAGATGATATTGAATACAGTCGTGGGTTCAACGCCTTCAACGGAGCGACCAAATATTCAGTCGTCGGAAATTTCACATCAAAATCAACTATAGGATCTACTAAACCACGACCTGACAGATAGGCCTTACGCTGTTCATCGTCTGCGAGGATGGCCCTCAGTTCCTCGTTCTTAGTGAGTCGCCCGCAAGCCAACAAGAAGGGCTCCGTTAACACACTGACATCATAGTGAAAGCGTAGCGCCTCAAACAATTGCTGATCCTCGCCATGCGGAACGGGTGCCAGTTCATGCGGTTCAAAGCCTGCCGCTTGGATGATCTCATCGACTAATTTCGCATTGTTTTCAGGAAACACCCCGAGCGCATCCCCTACTTCGTATTCAATCCCAGAACCTTCCAGTGAAATCTCGATGTGATGCGTCGCTTTGGAAGAACCTTCCTTATTCAAATTCTCAGTCTTCAGAAGCTTGGCTGCGTAGGGGTTCTTTTTCGTGAACTCTGGCTCATCGCTATCCACATCCTCTTCGACCGCTACAGCTGGACTCGCGCCCGCTTCACCTAGAACCGATTGCACGGAAGCCATCCATTCTGCAAAGCCTTCATCAGGATCTCCGTCGCACTCCACCATCGGAGCCATACGTTTTGCGCCGAGTGCTTCAAGACGCGCATCCATTTCTTTACTGCACTGACAATAGTCGGGATACGACGAATCCCCCAGCCCAAGCACCGAGAAATTAAGCCCCTCAAGTGTCGGCGCTCCCTCAGCCATGAGTGCGGAGTGAAAAGACTGCGCATTGTCAGGTGGCTCGCCCTCACCGTAAGTGCTGGTGATGAGTAGCACGTGCTCCAGTGTCTTTAGATCCTCAGGTGTCACTTCAGACAAATCGACCACCTTAGGATCACAATTTGCCGCTATCAGCTGCTTCGAGGCCTTTTTACAGAGCGTTTCAGCGGTGCCTGTTTGAGATCCGAATAGAATCGTAACGGGTGTCGCCGCGGCTGAGGCCGCACTTCCACTTACGTCGTCCGACGAATAGAGCCCAGCAAGAAAGCCATTAAGCCATGCGCGTTGATCTTCGCTGAAAGGCGCAGTTTCAGGAATGAAAGGTGCAGTTGTCATAATAATGATATGTCTTACTCATACTCCTCACAGGTCTTAGGTTAAGATTGCGAGTAAGATTAGGATTAAGTTTTTAGATGTAAAAGAGTTACGGCGCAGGCCTTGTAGGACGGCTGTTTGGAATATGGGTCGAACGCATCTGCGGTCAGGTGATTCGTCACCTTGTAGTGCATAGGCATGAAGAGCTGACCGGGCTGAACACTCGACAGGATCACTGCAGTCGCTTCGACCTCACCACGGCGTGAGCGAATACGAACTTGGGTATTCGGCTTAATACCCAGCAAGCCTGCATCTACGGGACTGATTTCAACGTATGGATTTTTCGGATACAATTTACGTAACACGTCGGACTTCCCCGTGCGCGTTTGGGTATGCCATTGAGATGAGGTGCCGCGGCCAGTTAGAAGAATCAGCGGATAGTCTTTATTTGCAGGCTCAGGCATCGCTTGCGGCGCTTCAAAAAAGAATTTTGCTTTACCATCAGCATGATAGAATTGCCCCTCCTCAAATAGACGGCGTTGCTGGGCAATACGTTCACCAGACTGCTCACTGCGCGCGACCAACTCCTCAGAATAGGGCCACTGAATACCTCCATTGATTTCTAAATCAGCATAGCCCCGGATCCCTGAAATATCGCAGGGCATTCCTTTGCTGAGTTGAGTTAAAATACGGAACACCGCTTCAGGTGAATCCCACTTTTTAAATAAATCCGCACAGCCCCAATGGTGAGCGATTAAGCGCAAGATGTTGAAGTCAGAAAGCGCCTCACCGGGTGCTTTACGCACTTTGCGTGTGATACCGATACGTCGCTCGGAATTGATAAACACTCCATCTTTTTCGCCCCAACCTGCTGCGGGTAAAACTAGGTCCGCAATCTCTGCAGACTCAGTGCTGTGATACATATCCTGAACCACGAGAAAGTCCAGCTTCTCACGAACCTTGCGAAAACGCTTCTGATTGATCCAAGAGTGTGCGGTATTGGTCGCGATTAGCCACAAGCCCTTGATTTCACCACGATCAATCGCGTCGATAATTTCACAATAGGAAAGACTCTGCTTGGCAGGAATTCGCTCTACAGGAATGTCCAAGATTTCAGCCACCTGTTGACGATCCGACTCACTTTCAAAATTACGCCCACCGAGCAGACCGGTGGTATTACTAAAAAGGCGAGAGCCCATCGCATTACACTGGCCAGTGATGGAATTAGCGCCCGTGCCGGGCTTACCGATGTTACCCGTCATCAGGGCAAGGTTGATCATCGACTGCGCAAGGCGTGTGCCCTCGTAGCTTTGGTTGACCCCCATCGTCCACCAAAAGGATACACGTTTGCCTGAGGCGATCAGCAAGGCGATTCGCTCAAGTTGCTCGATAGGAAGGCCCGTCGCTTCTGCTGCGGTCAACAAACTGTAATCGCCCAGAAACTTAGCAAAGGCATCGTAGTCATTGGTATGAGCGTCAACAAACGCACGATCCACAAGACCCAGCTCAACGATATGCGCAGCCAGACCATAGAATAACTCGAGGTCCGACTTGGGTTGCAATGGCAAATAATCAGTCGCCGCCATCGCAGTTTCGGTTTTGCGCGGATCGACTACAATGATCTCTGGATGCCGCTGATTGCGCATCACACGCTGCCACATGATTGGGTGCGCAATGCAAGGATTTGCACCCACAAAAATCAACACATCTGACTCTTCAAAATCCTGATATGTATAGGGAGGTGAATCGTAGCCGAACGATTGCTTATATGCAGTTGCGGCAGTCGCCATACATTGGCGTGTATTGCCATCTCCATGCACCACACCCATACCAAACTTCGCGAGTGAACCTAAAAAGGCCATCTCCTCGGCGACAATTTGTCCTGTGCTCAAAAAGGCCACCGACTCTGCTCCATGCTCGGCTTGTATCGCCTTAAAACGATTGCAAAACGCATCCATCGCTTCCGACCAAGAGACTGCAACCAATTTTCCAGCTGCGTTACGAAGATAAGGCGTCGTCGCACGATCCGCGGCTGACAATGGCGTCAACGCCTCCCACCCCTTTGGGCATGCCATACCCACATTGACTGGATAGCCCGTATTTGCACTCAAGTTAACAGCCGTTCCTTCCCTTAAATGAATCTTGAGTGAACAACCTGTCGCACAATACCCACAAATTGAATTCACTGTCGCATCGGGTTTTACTGAGTTGGGCAGACGGCCTAAACCAAAAGCCGCAGGTGTTTGCACCAAGCGCTCCGTCAACACTCCATCGTGGCAACGAATACGCATTTGATCTTTTACAAAATTCAAAACATTCATGAGATCACACCCCCTGGCATCTTAGGCGCAGCTACTGCCTTAAAAAAGAGCACCCGCTCCAGCAGCTCACTCGCCAGAAGACTGCTGAACCCAACCACTACTAAAGCAAAATTTGACGGCTCCACGAATAGGAATCCAAAACTAAGGAGTCCAATGGCGCATAAAACAAAACGTGCAACCAATACCGTTCGCAAAGGATAGAGCATCAACATGGCAGACTTCTTAGAGGGCGACATATCGCCTGCAGTGGCGTCGCCAAGCTGTGCCACCTCAAGCACGAGCTTAAAGATGAATGTGGCTAACAGTGGGTAAAGCAGCGTCATCGTTTCCAATCCCGCATAGACGCTCGCCGTCAAGTAACCCGCGATACCGAGCCCCACAGTGGTGGCAAAAAACTTAAATCCGCTGATAGAGAATCTCCAAAATGGTCGACGTGTATCATGGTAAATCATCACTGAACAAAAGACGCCCAACGCGCCGCTCAACACCGTGCTCCAAGCCAGCAAGTCCTCCAAACCAGCAGGCACGACCTCGATAAAAGCACTCGCAGTATATCCAAACGCAACTCCAGAGAATGCTCCAAAAATCACAATTTCACGGCTCAGCCACGAACGACGCAGCCCCAAGAATGCACGCCAAGCGCCTAGAGGACGCCCCAAATGAGAGGTCGAAGCCGCTAAGCCTAGGCCCATTGAAATGAACGCAGCCACTCGCGTCACGACCGACAACAAACCCTCTCCAGTATACAGAGCAGCAGCATACAGACCCACAGACAGTTGAGTGAGCACTAACATTAGCACCAATGGCAGGTGCGCATGTTCTGTTTTTAATGAATACAAATCACCCGCAACGACGTCCTTTGGAATCTCACGTGTAGTCACATATTGAGTAGTCGGCACGGTATATTCGGCAGCTGGTGCTGTCGGTAAAAAGTCCACACCGCCTTTTGCAGCAACGGTAACTTCATGCGTATTCACAATGGTAATACTAATTGCCTCTGTTGGGCACGCTTGAACACAGGCAGGTGCTTCACCCTCAGCGAGCCGATCGTGACACATGTCACACTTTCGCACGATACCTAGCTGCTTCGAATACTTCGGCACATCGTAAGGGCACTTCAAAGCACAATACTGACACCCGATGCATTGATCATCCAAATGACGAACAATCCCTGTCTCCGGGTCTTTCTCGTAGGCCAGCACTGGGCAGCCATTCAGACAAGCTGGATCCGCACAATGATGGCAAGCCGTCGTCACCGTCTGAGTAAATGAGGCTTCCGCCAATCCTCCGCCGTGAATCACGCCCACATCGCGCCACGTTTCGTGGTCGTCGAGACCGTTTAGACTATGACATGCAGAGACACAGCCTTTACAACCTGTGCAACGATCGAGATCGACTTTGAATGCATATTGCTCGCCCACGCTGGGCTTACTCAAAGGAATCAGCTGCTTATAAAATTGAGCTTGTTCGGGCTCCGCAGCAACCGTCTCATGCTGCGCAGAAAATACACCAACAGGAGTCTGCAAAGTCCCCTGCTCTTTCAAGAGCATTTCGATCGGCGAATCTTCAACTGTGAGTGAATGGTTAATAATGAATAATCCCTAGTAAGTCTTCATCCTAATCGTAATCCTCTAGGGTTCAGCTCATGAATAGAATTGGTAATATTAAGCAGCGACTGCGAAGAGTGCTTTCAATTCGTCGGCGGTGTGGCGACTGGTAAACTCCCAGAAGGTCTCCTGCCCATCGCGTTGATGTAGATACGTCTTCAGCACCTTGAGTAGCAGTGGCTTTAACTCTTCAAAAGCAGTTCCAGGGAAGATCTCATGAGCGATGGTCTGACGCTCTTCGACGCCGCCACCGAGAACCACGGCGTAGCCCTCGACGCTCTCTTCGCCGACTTTCACTTTCGCACCTATCAAACCGATGTCGCCGATGTAGTGTTGAGCGCAAGAGTGATGGCAACCGGTCAGATGTATGTTGATCGGTTGATCGAGTTCAATCTGAGATTCCAAATACTCACCCAGCTGCAACGCATGCCCCTTGGTATTACTTGCTGCGAATTTACACCCAGCATTACCCGTGCACGCAACCAGCCCTCCAGAGATCGTCGTCGATTTGTAATCAAAACCAGCTTCCCGAATCGCCAGTTTAGCCGCATCTAAATTCGCGTCACTCACTCCAGAGATAATCAAATTCTGCCACGCAGTTAAACGAATATCACCGCGCCCCAAATCAGTTGCGATTTTCGCAATCGCCTTCATTTGCTCGGGCAACATACGTCCAACTGGAACAACGACACCGATATAGTTGAGCCCTTCAGTCTTTTCTTTATAAACACCGATGTGACCATGTTGAAGAGTCGGTTGACGCGGCTCGCACTGCTCCAAGGGAAGCTCGGTCACTTCGAAAGCCAGTTTCTTCTTCGTCTCTTCAAGATACTTTGCCACACCCCAATCATCCACGAGATATTTCAACCGCGCCTTCTTACGATTGGTGCGATCACCATTTTCAATAAAGACGCGCAACATTGCAGCGGCAAGCGGCACTGCTTGCGAGGGCTTCACCATCAGCCCACAGTCTGAAGCAAATTGCTTGTGTCCCGTGATCCCACAAAGCTGCACACGGAAATAAACACCAAGCTCAACACTTTGCCCTTCGCCTACCTTCACCGCATAGAAAGCGATGTCGTTGGTGTCCGCACAGGCGGAAATTTTACCACCGCTATCAAAGGCGATATTAAACTTACGCGGCATGCCATACAGATCGCGATTGTTCAAAATGTAGTGATGCATCGCCTTGGCATAAGGAAGCACGTCGATCAACTCTTGAGGATCAAACCCAGTCGTAGGCGTCGCGGTCACATTGCGAACATTGTCCGCGCCCGCGCCTCGTGAAGTCAGTCCAATATCGACCACCTTGTTCAAAACAGAAACCGTATTTGGCGGCATGATCTCTCGCACTTGAAAATTCCCGCGCGTGGTAATGTCAGCGTAACCGCCTCCCCAGTCTTCAGCAATTTCCGCCAGCCCTTCCAATTGATGCGATTTCAGCACACAGCCAGGAATGCGACAGCGGAGCATGAAAGAGTCTTGCGCAGGTGTGACATGGAATAAGCCATAAAACTTGTAGCGAAATAAGTCCCCACCTTGCGGAAATTGTCCAATCTCGGAGTCAGCGACAATCGTGTCCCACACATCGAGCCCGTTGCGCTCGTGCTTGAT
>Ga0209533_1003646_pt1 | contig 13591 bp, 11 predicted proteins | sample COG_04_FD_184748 | JGI IMG/M metagenome (GOLD analysis project Ga0209533, IMG submission 184748) | Pelagic Microbial community sample from North Sea - COGITO 998_met_04 (SPAdes) (version 2) | ecosystem: Environmental > Aquatic > Marine > Neritic zone/Coastal water | place: Helgoland, sampling... | reverse complement strand
ATGTTTTACTTCTTTTTTAAATTTAAAGGTTTTTAATTAAGGATTAGTTGTGTCGTTAAGGAATAACTGACGTCGTATTTTATTGTCTTTTGTTATTTATATCAGCGCCTATTACCTAATAAAAAATCTAAAAACATTTTTTTCTTAACCTATTACCTTTATTTCTAATATCGCCTTCGTCCACATTACACATTTCATTTGTTGGAGCTAAATTAGTTCCATTAGCTACAAAAGCATCAAATGCTTCAAAAGCCAGTAATATTTGTTTTTTGCACTTACCGGTGAAGTCAATTTTTGTAAAATATCCCTTTTTCTTACATTCATTTGTTTCTCTTTTGGTTGTAAATACTGTCTCATCAATAAGATTAATAGATAAATCATGACCGACTACACTACAACTGCTTTTGCTTGGAGCTTCTGTATAAACTGTCATTGCTGATATTGAGCCTTCATCTTGTATATAGGTGCCTTCAAAGCGAGCAGATTTTCCATTGTAATATGTTTCATCTTCAGCCCTTACAGATGCATTTCTAACCTTTATAACTATGGATTTCTTGATTCTTAATACATCTGAATCAGTTTTAGTTAATACTCGTTCACCTTCACATACCAACTTAAATTCTTCAGCTTGGATTAAAGTCGGCATTAACAATAGTAGTATTATTAGTTTTTTCATATCAGTTATTAAAATTTAGTCGGAATTAACCATAACTCTACTTTTGTGGTTAATTGCTACTAATATTATTACATATGGTAAAACCTTGGTCATAAATAAATAACAAAGCGCTACAATAAAAAATAAAAACAGGAGGTGAGATAGTTAAGCTTAAAATCCAACAATATCGAAGTATTTGAAAAAAATAAGTGGCATCTCCAAGGGAAGACGAACCTCGTATTTTATATACTTTTTAAGTATTTTTAATGTAGAAATATTCGAATTAATTCAATCAGATCAATCTCATCATCATAAGAGAAATTGTTTTGGCCATAGAATTATTCCTTTAAATTCTGAATATACTATATTTTGAATCACGATATTTTTTTCAACTTTGTTTTGTTAATGTTGAGAAGGGTTTCTTGTTGTAAAAGATTCAGCAAGACAACAGCTCGACCCAGCCTTTTATTAAATCTGATAAACCCCCTCTAGGCCTTGATAGATGGCCGACTGGATGGAGACAACATCCCCTGGCTTAAAAGAAGACGTGATATCATCTCCATGCTGAACTTCAAGCTGTTTCATGCTTTCAATTAGACTAGCCGGGGCTATAATGGGGACCTCACCAATCTTGAGTAATTGGCTCACGCCGAAGGTAGAGCGGATTAAATGTATAGTGGCTTTAGCGGTCTTATTTGCCTCAACGAAGACATACCTAGGGAAGAGTGAAGTCGCTTTAATCTAACCTGACGTCTACGAATGATCTCCTTATTAAAGAGCGGACAGTAGGTCACAAACCCCTGAAGTTTTAAGTTCTCCATGGCGCTCAATTCACCTTGAGGCTTGGTCTGTAACACCCACCAGTTATTAATTATTTTATTGATCATCAACAGCATTATAGCCGCTTGTAAATTTAAAATAAAAGGCGTAAAGTAATTGCGTTCAATGTTGAACAGTATCTACATTTTATTTATTTTATATACTGCTATGCACCCGATAGGGCGTTAGCGTTGCTAATACGTTAATTTATGAATACAAAGACCAAGACCCAGCACCCTGACACCCATTTTAAGGTGATGGACCTTATCCATAAACAACCTGACATCTCACAGCGCGAACTCGCCAGAGAGGCTGGAATTAGCTTAGGCTCCATGCACTACTGTCTCAAAGCTTTAGTTCATAAAGGGTGGATCAAGGCGGGGAACTTTAAGAACAACCCAGACAAGTCGGTGTATTTGTACCTCCTGACCCAAGAGGGCGTGGTGCAGAAGTCGAAATTAGCGGTAGATTTTTTATGCCGTAAGAAACAAGAATACGATGCCTTAAAGCATGAGATTGACGCCCTGACCAAGGAATTGTATGAACGTAATTAAAGACATACGAATAGGAAAGCACGACCTTTTATGAAAATTACCCCTGTTATCTTATGTGGTGGCTCAGGTACTCGGCTTTGGCCCTTATCGCGTCAACATTATCCCAAACAGTTTTTAAAACTGGTCGGGAATACAACCTTATTTCAGCAAAGCATCAGCCGCGCTGTTGCTCTCGAAAATAATGATATACAGATCGAGGAAATCCTCATTGTCACAAATGAAAATCACCGCTTCTTAGTTCTAGAACAGTTAAACGAGTTAAATTTAAAAATACCGACTAATATTTTATTAGAGCCAGAAGCTAAGAATACTGCACCCGCTTTGACTTTAGCTGCCTTAAGGGCAAAAGACACCAATCCAGCATCAGTCTTAATCGTGAACCCATCTGATCATTATGTGGAAGATCTTAATCAATTTATCAAAGCGATTCATCAGGCAATAAAGGTAACAGCTGACAGGACGATTGTTACCTTAGGCATTTACCCCACAAGAGCTGAAACAGGTTTTGGCTATATTCATTATGAAGGAGAAGGTTTAGTCAAAGATGTGCTTTCCTTTAAAGAAAAACCCGATGTTAAAACTTTACAAAATATGATGGATAAGGGACAGTATGCATGGAATAGTGGCATATTTATTCTAAAGTCAATGACTTGGCTCAATTCTATTGAAGAAAGTAATTGTAAATTATATAACTCAATTGAAAAGGCTTGGAAAAGGAAAAAAATTGACAACTGGTTTGTACGACCAAATGAAGAAATCTTTAAACTTTCAGACTCTGACTCTATAGATTATGCTGTCATGGAAAAAACAAATGAGTTAGATATCATTGTGAAGCTAGTGATTCTTGATGCAGGTTGGTCTGATCTAGGTTCATTTAATGCACTAGATGAAACTGAAGAAAAAGATAATGAAGGAAATATTTTTAGAGGAGATGTAGTATCCCTCAATACAAAAAATACAATTGCAATTGCATCGAAGAAAAATGTAAGTCTTTTAGGAGTTGAAAGTCTTATCGTAGTTGAGACTGCTGATTGTATTTTAGTGGCCAATAAAAATGACGCAGGATCGATTAAAAATCTTGTTACTGCTCTAGAAAAAAAACATCAACCTCTCTTGAATGAAAATACAAAAGTCAATCGACCCTGGGGGTGGTTCGAAACTATTGATCAGGGAACTAATTATAAAGTTAAAAAAATTTATGTGAATCCAGGAGCTAGGCTATCTTATCAGTCTCACAAATTTCGTAACGAGCACTGGGTGGTATTAAAGGGGTTAGCAACAATTATTTATGATGAAAAAAAAATGATATTAAAGCATGATGAATCGACTTATATTAAAAAGCACATAAAGCATCAACTGATAAATCAAGAAAAAAAACCTTTATTAATTATTGAAGTTCAAACAGGGATGAAGGTTATTGAGGCGGATATACAACGTTTTGAAGATATTTATGGAAGAAATTAAATATTTGAGATTTGGATATTAAAAATTTTTGTTGCTAAAGGTAAGCAGCTAAGATTAATTCTCTTAAGTGTAATAGAATTTGTAAAGATGTAACTCTTTTATTTTATAATTTTTTTGGAAAGAAGTTAATGATGAAAAAACATGTAGAAAAGCTATTTCAAGACTCAATAGAAGTAAAAAAAAATATTTTGAAATCGGGGCTTGTTAATAATTTAGTTACCATGTCCCATATCTCGTCAAAAGCTATACAGGAAGGAAAAAAGCTTTTAATTTGTGGAAATGGAGGTTCAGCTGCTGACGCACAACATTTAGCTGCAGAGATGTTAGTTCGATTAAGACCTAATAATAATCGAAATGGGATACCCGCTATATCTTTGGCTCAAGATACGTCTACAATTACTGCATGCGGAAATGATTTTGGATATGACTTACTTTACGAAAGAATTGTAAATACATTAGGTGTAAAAGGCGATATATTAATTGCTATTAGCACCTCTGGAAATTCCAATAATATTATTAGAGCAATGAAAGCAGCAAAAGAAAAAGGAATTCATGTGTTTGGCTTCTTAGGATGCGGAGGTGGAAGAGCGCTAAAATTTTGTGATCAAACTTTTGTAGTTCCAAGTGATAATACCGGACGAATTCAAGAATCACATATTACGGCAGGCCATGCATTGATGGAGCTTATTGAAGACCAATTAATTGCTTCGGGTTTTATAAAGTTACAATGAAAAAAATAAATATTAATGATATCAGTGTTTTTGTTTTTGATTTTGATGGAGTTTTAACTAATAACTATGTATACATGGATGAAGATGGAAAAGAATCTGTTAGGTGCAACAGGGCTGATGGTTTAGCATTTGATGCATTAAGAAAGTTAAAAAAAATTGTTTATATTTTGTCAACTGAAAAAAATAAAATTGTTACATCAAGAGCTAGAAAATTAAAAGTAAAAGCATTGCAAGGCGTTACAGATAAATTAAAAGCTATTAGAGATATAGAGATAAGTGAAAACTGTAACCCTAAAGATATTTTATATGTTGGTAATGATATTAATGATTACCATGCTATGGAGAGGTGCGGTACAAGGGTATGTCCTATTGATAGTCACTTAAAAATAAAAAAAATATCTAATATTATATTAAACATCAAGGGTGGTGATGGGGTTGTAAGAGAGTTGTTAGAAAAGAAAATGGATCTAGATCTTTTTCAAATTTTATATAGGAGATAGGATAATGAATATATTTATAATTGCAGAAATTGGCATTAACCACAATGGAGATCTTACAATAGCTAAAGATCTAATTAAATTAGCAAAACTAGCTGGTTGTAATGCTGTTAAATTTCAAAAAAGAGATATCGATATTGTTTATACGAAAGAGTTTTTGAATGAGTCGAGGGAAAGTCCATGGGGAAAAACGCAAAGAGATCAAAAAAAAGGATTAGAGTTTGATTTTGAAGAGTATGCTGAGATTGATAAATTTTGCAAAAAACTTGATATTGAATGGTTTGCATCGGCATGGGATATTAATAGTTTAAATTTTCTTAAACAATTTAATTGTAACTTCAATAAAGTAGCATCAGCTATGATTACTGACCTAAATTTATTAAAAGAAATTGCTATAGAGGGGAAACATACATTCATCTCAACTGGCATGTCAACATCTGAGGATATTGATAAAGCTGTTAAAATCTTTAATGACAATAAATGTTCTTTTGAGTTGATGCATTGTGTTTCAACCTACCCTATGAAAGATACAGATGCAAACTTAAACTGCATTAACACATTAAGAGATAAATACAGTTGTAATGTAGGTTATAGTGGTCATGAGGTAGGGTTATCTGTATCCTATGCTGCATCAGCACTTGATATTTCTTCGTTAGAGAGGCATATAACACTTAGTAGAGCTATGTATGGTTCCGATCAAGCTGCATCAATTGAGCCTGAAGGACTTAGAAAATTGGTTGGCGGAGTAAGAAAGATTGAAGCAGCAATGGGAGATGGAATAAAAAGAATTATTAAGGATGAAATCCCAATTGCTCAGAAATTGAGAGCACATATTAACTTTGAAGCGAATAGATAATTAGATGAAATATTTTATTAAGGATTTTTTTATTGTTTGTATATCTTTTAGAAGGTAAAACTGTAAAAAAAATTTTACATTTTAATGATTAATAATTTTTAAAATAATATTTAATGAGCTTTAAAGATTTTACTTTTCATAACTACCCTCAGAAAATCTCGATGGAACCATACATCAAGGCAAGAGAGGAATTAATAAATTTTTTTAAAAAATTTGATTCAGTTGTGGCAATTTATGAATATGGAAAAGTTGCTGCTCCAGGTGTTTCTGATCTTGATATCATAGTTGTTGTCAATAAAGATGATAACTTAGAGTTACATGATGCTAATTTTTCTCCTGTCACCCAGGCACTTATTGGGTCTGGAAATATTATATTTATTGATACATCATCATTTTCCAAGATTTTATTTATTGAAGATTTACAGATAAATTTACTGTACGGATATCAATTTGTTATTGAATATCCATCTGAAGTTGATAAAAAATATATAAATTTAATTTCTATTATGGACTGGGTTCCTGAAAGATCAAGTAGACTGCAAAATTATCTCAATAAAAAAAATATTGATATAGTAACAATTTTATGTGTTTTAAATTCTTTGCTTTATTCGTTTGAAAAAGCGAAATTTTTTTATGAATTTGACATAGAAGATTTTAAGGAAAAATTAAGTAATTTAAGGCATGATTATTTTGCTTACGATAATGCTAATTTGGAATTATTTCAATTAATACAAATGTCAATTCGATTAAGTAATAAATTATTTAACAACCATTTGTTTTTTTTAAAATCTAATAATATATTTTATGGTGAAAGCGATCACAATGATTCAAATTATTTAGAGCTTTATTTATCTAATCAGCTTGGTTTTAACGATCCCACAGCCTTAATGAATATTCCATACGAATTTTATTATCATTTTTTGACCTATGGTTTAGCAAATAATTACCTATCAAAAAAATTTAAAAAGAAATTTAATAAGGTCACTAATCTAGATTATTCAGATGTGCCTTTTGATTTAAAATACAAAGAAATTCAAATAAATAAAATTTCAATATGTAGTCATAATGCAAATTTTTTGTTAAAAAATAATATAAATAAGGGCTTAATTAGATTTGGATATTTGCTTTGATAAATTCTTTGTTAATTAACAATGCTCTGTCTTGGTTTTTATCGCCTAAAAGTTTAATTTTAGATGAGGAGGGTGAATGGCGAGTCAAAATGTTTGGTGAAATGATCATATCATTATATTCTCAAGTAATAAATTTAAATAATAATTGTAAGAGTAGTTTAGTAATTCCCTATAAAGAAATTCATGAAAATCACTTTAGCGTCGAACCTAAACTTTGTATAAAACCAATTTTAGAGTTACAAAATATAGTAAAAAATGAATCTGGCAACTTATTAAAACATACTTTAATTCATGGTAGCTTTGCGGATAATACATATAAGCAAGGCTGGAGTGATCTTGATACATTTTTTGTAATATCTAACAAAAGTTTAACTGACTTAGAGAAACTTCTTGAAATGCGTCTTCTTATGATAAAGTTGTATCATTTTTTAGAACAAGTTGATTCATTATGTCACCATGGATTTATTTTCTGTACAGAATGGGATCTGTCTAACTATAACTCTTATCTAATGCCTACAGAAGCACTAAAGCATGCAAAATCTCTTACTCAGGATGGTTCAATATCATTTAAATATGATCAAAATGTAGTTATTTCTATCAAAGAAAGGTTTTTATCTAAATTACAATTATTTGAAACTTTTGTTCTATCTGGTGAATTTCATCATCATAAATACAACAATCAATATTTAAATATTGACCTTAAAAAGAATCCTGACCGGATGTACCAATTAAAATATTTTATTGAGACTGTAATGACTCTGCCCGCATATTACTCGGAAGCAAAGGGGGATCCTATTTATAAGTCAGATTCCTTTTATGTTAAAGATGAATTTCAAAATAATTGGTTGATAATTGAAAAATGTACAAAAATACGTGAGTTATGGTCACAAAAAGAAAATTATCCTTTTGTGGGAAATAAAATACCCGATTGGGTAATTTCTATTTTAGGATCTAATTACGCTCAAGAGGCATTAAATTTATGTAAAGAAATGCAGAAACCTTTTAAAATGGATGCTGACTATGACTAAGAAGTCTGTTGTGCTAATTCCAGCAAGAGGAGGGTCGAAAGGTATTCCAAAAAAAAATCTCATTTTATTGAAAGATAAGCCACTGATTCAATATGTTATAGAATCTTCAATAAAGTCAAATATTGATGAAGTATGGGTTAGTTCTGATTCTGAAGAAATTTTAAAATTAAGTTCTAAACTAGGAGCAAAAACTTTATTGAGGCCAAGTTTTTTAGCAACCGATGAGTCATCTAGTGAGGATGCATTAATGCATTTTGCTAACAATGTTGATTTTGAAAAATTAATTTTCCTACAGGCAACATGTCCTCAAACTACATCAGAAGACATAAATATCTGTTTACAACTTCTTGATCAGTTTGATTCTGTTTTAACAGTTGCAGAATTACATCAGAATGTTTGGGCTAACTACAAGCCTATGTATGATATTAATAATAGAAAAAGAAGACAGGAAAAAGAATCGATGCATCTAGAAACAGGGGCAATTTTTGGAACACGTAAATCTAATCTAATCAATACGAGAAATAGACTAAGTGGAAGTATTGGATTTCACTTAGTTCCTAAATATAGGTCATTTGATATAGATACATATGAAGACCTAGCAATTGTTGAGAAGTTAATATGAATATTCTAAGGGGCAAAACAGCATTAATAACTGGTGCAACAGGAGGGTTAGGATCTTCATTGGCAATGTCATTCGCTGAAATGGGAATTAATTTATTATTAACCTCTACAAATTTAAATGAATTAAAAAATTTACAGAAGGAATTAAATAAAAAATTTAAATCTATTGATATTGAAATAATACAATGTAATCTTATTGAAAATTTTAAGTCATTTCTTGGTTATTTTGATGATGATGGAATGTTTGGAGAAAAGGTTATTGATATCTTAGTAAATAATGCTGCACTCTTTCCCGCTAATGCTTTAAAAAAAACCTCTGAAGAAGAAATAATTCAAACAATGTTTCTTAATGCAACTTTTCCAATTCTCCTAGCTAAAAAATTGTCAAAAAATATGATGTCGAGAAATTTTGGAAGAATCATTAATATTGGTTCATCTTCATCATATAGTGGATTTAAAAACACTGTAACCTATTGCTCTTCTAAACATGCAATTCTAGGTTTTTCTAGAGCTCTTCATCAAGAGTTTAAAGACTATAATTTAAGAGTTTATTGTGTCTCTCCAGGGTCTTTAAAGACCAATATGGGATTGAAGGTTATCGGACAAAAGTACGAGAGTTTTATAGAGTGTGATGAATTATCAACTTTAATTGTAGATTTAATAAAATATAACAACAATATGATCCCAGATGAAATTAGAGTAAATAGAATGGAAACGCAATAATGTCTATTGAAATGTTTTCTTTAAAAGAAAAAAAAGTCTTAATTACGGGCGCTGCAAATGGAAATGGTCTGGAGATCACAAAAGGCTTGCTTGATTGTCATGCAAAAGTAATCATGGCAGACTCTGACCTTAAAGCCTTGAAAAAAAACTATGAAATTTTTAAGAGACGAGGTCTTCCTGTTTATATGGAATATGTCGATCTAAATATAATTTCAGAAATTAAAAATTTAATTAAAAATATCAAAAAAAAGCATTCAGACCTTTCAGTAATAGTTAACAATGCTTGTATTACTTATTCAGAAGAAATTGATAAATACGATTTAGAAAAATGGAATACGACACATAACATTAATTTGCTAGCTCCTTTTGTATTAATTAGAGACTTAGTTAAGACATTAAAAAAAAATAAAACAAAAAATCCATCGATTATTAATATAACTAGTCTTAATTCGGAGTTAGGCTTCACTAATAATCCAGCTTATATAGCCTCAAAAGGGGGATTAAAACAATTATCAAAGTCATTTTCAAATGATTTGGGTAAATTTAATATTAGATCAAACTGTATTGGGCCTGGATATATAAAAACAAAAATGACAGCAAAAAGCTTTGCTGACAAAGAAAGAAATAAGTTTATAAAGGAAAAGACAATCTTAGGTAGGTGGGGTAAAAGTTCAGATTTAGTTGGTGCTGTTATTTTTTTAGCATCTGACGCATCGCTATACATAACAGGGCAAGATATTTATGTTGATGGTGGTTGGTTAGCAAAGGGGTTATAAATAATTATGTCAGTTTTTTGGGCACGATTTACACACCTTCTATCTATACCTAAAGCCTATTTCTTTTTTCAATTTGTTAAGCCTTGATATCACTGACATCCAAAGACTTTATGTAGTCCAGTAAATAATTCCTCTCTCTACCTAATAATCAATTCATTTTTCTATTTCTTTTGTCTTGCTGTCAGTGGCTATTACTCATCTATGAAGTCCAGTGTGGCACACGACTCTCTACCCTAATAAATAATCTACTCCATGTTTTCTTAAAGACAATAAACCTAGCGTTAAATTAAAATAGTATGACAGGGGTATCGGTAGCAAATGCTAAAGTGGTTACATATGTCTATTTTTGATTAGATTAATTGTCTATCTTGCAATATTTATATGGGATGTAGCTAGATAAGTTGGCGTCCCCAAGGGACAACTGACGTCGTTTTTTATTGTCTATTGTTGTTTGTTTCAGCCCCTTAAGCCAGTGTTTCATTGAAACTATAGATTTTGATGTCTACAGACGTCTACATGAATCCATAGCTAAAGTTATTATATATGTTATTACAAACCCTTCAGGAAGTTATTATACGACTTATATATAATACGAACAGTTAAACAACAGGAGCAATAACATGGAATTAAAACTAGATAAAACAACAAAGATATAACACAACACTTAATTACATAGAATGTATCAAAAAAAGACGAAAGATTTGATAAGGAGAAATAAACTGATATATTTATCTTTAATATTGTTTTTTTAAATGTATTTAGTTAATTAAAGTAAGTTTACAAGCTTTAAAAATTTTTAAGTAAGGGCGGAATAAGTGAATAGCAAAATAAAAATAGCAGTAGCAGGTGCGGTACTAGCATCAGCTTCAGTGTCTAATGCTGGTATCAAGTGGGATGCAGGTGAATGGACTGTGGACATGAGCGGTAACGTGAATGCATTCGCAATTTTCTCTGATGAAAAAGATACAAGTGGACCAGATGGGGGCTTAGCTGCTACTCAACGACGTAAGGATGCAGATAGCGAAAGTGCTTCGCTCTCTACAGGTACTCTACCAGACTGGTTAGGCTTCACAGCAACGACTCGTCAAAATGACATCGATACTTCGATAACAATCTCATTCCAACCGGACATTGGTGGTACCGCGGCACTACAGGGTGGTGGTACCAATGGAAACTGGCAAGCATTCTTAACATTTGGTGATAAATCATGGGGTTCTTTTAAAGTGGGTAAAGATATGGGTATCTTTGCTTCAACAGCAGGTATGAATGACATGACACTATTAGGTGTGGGTGCAACAGGCGGTACTGTGGGTGACGGTGTTAATAGGTCTAGTAAAGGTACCGATACTACTATGGGTGGTATCGGTACAGGTTATCTATATGCTGACTGGAAAGGTCAAATTGCATATACAACACCAAACATGAACGGCTTCTTAGCAACTGTGGGTATTACACAGCCATGGAATGCGGAAGGTGATGGGGTAACATCTGCTGCTTCTACAGGTAGTCATGATAACTTTGGTTACGAAGGGCAAGCATCTTATTCATGGACTGGTGATTTCTCTGGTAAAGCATGGGTTGGTGCATTCTATCAAGGTGTAACAGGTCTTACAGCCGCTAATCTTGATGAAGATGCACAAGCTTTTGAAGCTGGTATAACAACAACTATTAAGAATATTGCCCTTACAGCATACGCATATAGTGGTGAAGGTATAGGCACAACACTTCAGTTAGTGCGCGGATTTGATGCTACTGGTTCAGCACGTGATTCTGATGGTGGCTATCTTCAGGCGACATACACGACCCCAATGTTTACTAAGTTGGGTGTGTCATACGGTGTTTCAAAACTAGATGATAACACCGCAGATGCAGGTAAAAATTTAGTTAAAGAAAATAATAGAATAACTGTTGGTGCTTACCAGCCGTTAACTAAACACCTAATGATAGTTGCTGAATTCTCACATGTTGAGTCAGAGTCTCACTTATCCACTCAGAGTGATGCAGAACAAGATATTATGTCTGTAGGTGCGATCTTATTCTTCTAGGATTTAATTTAAAAATAATGTAATACTTAAAAGGGGTTTCTATGACGATTTTAAAGCTTTTCCTGTTAACTTCACTGCTACTGACCTTCAAATCATATGCTGTTCCAGTTGACTTCAATGTTCTTGTTGAGTCAGCTAATAAACCTGTTGCAAATGCCGATGTTAAGCTCTGGCAGGCAATCCCAAACAAACAATCGATGGTTATAGCAAAGGGCCGCAGTTCATCAGAAGGCAACATCAGCTTTACCGGTCTACCAAAGTTGGAAAGCGGTTTTTATTACCTCGTAGCTGACGGCGGAGAAATCAGTGGTTTCGAAGTCCGCTCTTTTCGATTAATGGCAGCGCTTAATAACGAGCAGAATGGAAGTGTAGTCGTAAACGAGCTGAGTACGATTGGTTCAGTATGGCCGCTTGCTGCACAAACGTCGGGCTCTGGCGTCATTGTAGGCTCAAACACCGGTCTGCTGATAGGCTCTAGCCACATCCAAAATCTGGTCGATACCTCAACGGGAAATTTTGGGAAACTTGTGCTCGATGGAAATAACCTCACATTTTCAGAAACCGTTGGGCGAATGAATACTTTAGCCACATTAGTCGCGTCATGTGGTGGGTATTATCAAGCTAATACCTGCAAGAAATTTTTAGATATCGCTGATGCAAAAGATACATTGGAAGCTTTACGTAATATTGCAATTGAGCCGTATAAAAACTCCTTAGAGTTATTCAATTTATTCACTACTACGTTTCCTTATCCCAAAGGAGAGGGCGTTCGACCAACAGAATTTGTCCCATATCTAGAGTGGGCACCTAAAGACTTTTCATTGATGGTTCGTATCACTGGTGGAGGTCTGTATTCGGCAGGTCGAATGATGTTTGATAATCAAGGGCAGCTATGGTCAGGGCAAAACTGGATCCCCGGTACCCAGGCTAATCTAAGCTCATCTATAGGCGGCGGAGTTTCACGAGTAGATGCAAGTGGTACAGCGACTTCACCTCCTTTGACGGGATACAATCGACAGGGGCTTGATGGCATTGGGTGGGGCACCACTGTTACTGTTAATAAAGTTTGGGCAAGCAGCTTTAATTCTAAAATAGGGGTACTTGATCTCGATGGTAATGCACTAGGCCCAGCCACGGTTGATGGAAAAAATGGTGCTTTGCAGGGTCTGGCGACGGGGTCTAATGGTGATGTCTGGGTCTGCGACAATCAGCTAAACCAACTCATTCGGTTTCCCAAGGGCGATCACACTAAAGGTGAAGTTGTAAAGGTTGCAGGCTTAAAACGCCCATTTGCAGTTGCAATCGATAATACTAATCATGTTTGGGTTACGAATAATGGGTTTGACACTGTCACCAGATTCCCTGCTGATTCGCCAGATAAGGCACAGCAGATAACCCTTGGTGGCATTGCTCCCAGAGGCATCGCTATAGATTCAGTAGGTAACGTGTGGGTGGGTAATAACTTTTCAATGGGCTACCCCATAGCGAAGATCCCTCCTGGGGCATCCATTATCGAGGAGTTTAAACTCAACCTTGAAAAGGTTTTAGCGGACCAAAAGAAAGGTATAGTCACAAAATCGGGTAACCTGACCCTGATATCATCTAAAGGTAAGGTGCTTCGAAAGGGCATACTTGAAGGCATTGTAAACGGTGCCTGGGGCGTCAGCATCGATGGTCAAGATAATGTATTTG
>Ga0209533_1003645_pt1 | contig 13592 bp, 9 predicted proteins | sample COG_04_FD_184748 | JGI IMG/M metagenome (GOLD analysis project Ga0209533, IMG submission 184748) | Pelagic Microbial community sample from North Sea - COGITO 998_met_04 (SPAdes) (version 2) | ecosystem: Environmental > Aquatic > Marine > Neritic zone/Coastal water | place: Helgoland, sampling... | reverse complement strand
CCACCACCGCTTAGCAGAGCACAAACACGATCACCCACATGCCACCGATCAACGTCACTGCCGACGGCAACAATCTCGCCCGCACACTCCAGACCCATGATGGCACTGGCACCAGCCGGTGGCGGATAAAAACCCCGGCGTTGCATCAGGTCAGCACGATTAATCGCGGTGGCATGCACACGAATCAACACCTCGCCTGCACCGGCGACGGGTTGCTCCACTTCAGTCCAACTCATGGTCTGATCGTCATTCACAGTCACTGCTTTCATTTGTATCTCCTGTTAGGCAAAAATTGAGTCGCGGGCCGAGCGAAGAAAATGCGCCAGCGTGGCGCTGCCGCCAAACGTACGGGTTAGTAATGTGGTGGTGGCGGTTCCGGCGCAGCATCACCTAAAGACCGAGTATCGAGCGCCCGCAATTCGTTGCCGAGTAATTGTACTTGCCGTTGCAATGTTAATATCTGATGTTGCTGACTGACCAGCGCATCGTCCAGCTTTTGAATCATATCTTCCTGAAAAGCCAGCTTCATTTCCAGGCCGTCAAATTGGTGATTAGTCATAGTATCGCCTGCTCAACCTTCACGCGTATTTCAACCGCACTTTAACACCATGTTCGTGGAGCCACTGCTTGAGCCCACTCACAGTATACTCACCGAAGTGGAGCATAGACGCCACCAGCGCCGCGTCAGCTTTACCTTCGGTCAGCACCGCCAGCAAGTGCTCGGGTTTACCTGCGCCACCCGAGGCGATCACAGGAATTGATACCGCTTCGGCAATCATCCGCGTCAGGTTGATTTCATAACCTGCTTTCGTGCCATCAGCATCGATGGAGTTGACCACCAGCTCACCGGCACCCAGGGCTTCGCCTTGCAGCGCCCAGGCTAGGGCGTCTAAACCCATGGGTGTGCGGCCGCCATTGATCACCACCTCGTAGCCACTGGGAATGGTGTCACTGACCTTTACCTGTTTTATATCCATTGATAGTACGACGTTTTGATTACCGATCGCGTAGGCGCATTCGCTAATCAACTCAGGTCGGAGTACCGCCGCAGAATTGACGTTGATTTTTTCAGCACCCGCCCACAACAGCCTATTCGCATCCTCAACGGTACGGATCCCACCCCCTACGGAGAACGGGATATAAACTTGCGCAGCGACCGCTTCGACCACATCTAACATGATGTCGCGCTTGTCACTGGACGCTGTGATGTCATAAAACACCAGCTCGTCGAGGCCGTCCTCATAGTATTCCTTTGCTTTCGCGATGGGGTCACCGATATCTCGCGTATCAACAAACTTCACACTTTTCGCGAGTTGCCCTTCGCGTACATCAAGACAGGCGATAATGCGTTTACTTAACATATTTATACACACCCATCCCAGACGCCAAACTCGGCGAGAATTGAAAGTCCCTTTTTGCCACTTTTTTCAAGATGAAACTGGGTCGCAAACAGGTTCTTGTGCCCCAGCATGGAACAGAAACGACCACCATAGTCCGTCACACCATAAACATCCTCGGCATTTGCCGGACGGGTGAAATAGGAATGGACAAAATAAAACTCGTCACCCGATTCAATCCTGCTGAGCAACGGGTGAGGCCGAAGGATCTCAACCTCATTCCAACCAATATGAGGCACCTTCAGGGTTTTATCCGCCAAATCGAACTTTTCGACGACTCCCTCAACCAAGCCCAGACAATCGCGATGGCCTTCTTCAGACTTCTGCAGAACAATCTGACTACCGAGACAAATACCCAACATCGGTTTGCCAGTGGCAAAGAAATCCAGCATGGCTTTGTCCAAACCCCGGGCATGCAAGGTATCCACCGCGCTCTCAGCAGATCCGACACCCGGGAAGATCAGTCGATCTGCGTCCATGATTTCCTGCGGATCAGCACTGATGCAAGCCGGTATTCCCTCGTGCTCACAGGCTCGCAGTACGCTACGCAGATTTCCAGCGTCATAGTCGACGATTACAAGCATACCCATCTATCCCAAATTCAGCAGGCCGCATTATAGGCGATAGCGCAGTAGATTTCTCAGTCCGCAACGGTCGATGCGGCTTTTTAGACGGATTTCTGTCATTTGTCGGTTGTTAACTGTATTATCCATGTAATACAGATTTCGCCGCCCAGAAACACACCCTAGGATGAACATGAAACTGACCGTAGACTCCACTCTGCCAATTCCCGTCTTCCAACAGATCATTGATCAAGTACATTTTGCCGTCAATGCCGGCGAACTCAAACCCGGTGATCGCCTGCCGAGCATTCGCGGTCTCGCCGCAGACAACGACATCGCAGCCAATACCGTTGCCAAGGCATTCCGCCAGCTAGAATTCCGCGGCATCATCAGCGCTCGCGACCGGTCCGGCTTCGTGGTCTGTGAAGCCACCGCCAGTCGTTATCAATCGCGGGGGGTCAGCGCTGACAAAAATGAAGTTCATCAGGTAGTAGACAATCTCGACGCTGGCGTCATTCCCGGCGCTTTTTGCAAAATTACCGAGGACTTTCTGGGCGGCGACCCCGAGAAGTGCAATGTCATTCACGCTGACGGTGCCGGCACGAAGTCTATTATTGGCTATCTGCAATATAAAGAAACGGGCAATCCCGAGGTCTTCAAGGGTATCGCCCAAGATAGCATCGTCATGAATCTTGATGATCTGCTTTGCGTCGGCGTCAGCAATCGTATTCTGATCTCCAATACTATTAACCGGAATGCACTGAATTGCCCCGGCGAGGTTGTCTCCGCATTGATTGAGGGTAGTGAACAGTTCCTGGCTCAACTCAGAGACCATGGCGTTAATATTTACTCTGGCGGCGGCGAGACCGCTGATGTCGGCGACCTAACGGGCACTTTGGTGGTGGACTCTTGTGCTGTGGCTATCATGAAAAAAGCGGATGTTATTCGTAATGACATTACCGCCGAATTGGCTATCGTGGGCCTGTCATCTACCGGCCAGGCGACCTACGAAACCCAGACCAACAGCGGCATGGGCAGCAACGGTTTAACCAGCGCTCGGCACGACATGTTGTGTCACTACTACGCCGAGAAGTACCCGGAGACCTTCGATCCAAACTTGCCACGGGATTTAACCTATTGCGGGCCCTATCGACTCGAGGACTCGTTACCCGACTCCAATATGCTGGTGGGCGACGCCATCCTCAGCCCGACTCGCAGCTACGCGCCGGTGATCTACAAAGCGTTGGCAGAACTCGGCAGCGAGATCAAGGGCCTGATTCACTGTTCCGGTGGTGCTCAGACCAAGTGCCTGAAATTCGGCAATCAGGTGCACTTCGTCAAGGACAATCTATTCCCAACCCCACCACTGTTCGCAGCTATTCAACAAGCCTCAGGAACTGGCTGGCAAGAAATGTATAAGGTGTTTAATATGGGCCATCGAATGGAGATCTACGTCTCACCAGCGCGGGTCAATGAGGTCATCGACATCGCTCGAAGCTTTGGTATCGACGCCCAGCAAATAGGCTATACCGCTCACGCTGACAGTAATCATCTCACCTTGACTGACCCGTTAGGTAATCGGCACGCTTACACCTGAACGAGCTATAGCCACCGCGACGCAGCCCACATTAGCCCCAGCCCTCAGCCCTCGCTCTCACCCAAAGCGAGCGCTAAGGCCTGGTAAAAGTGCGTCACTATCGGTAATGAGTAGGTAGATTTTCGTGCTACAAAACGCACTGGCCGGGTGAGTCCTTGTGCGCCGAGGTTCATCATCTTTTCTTCCGGCACATTAAGTGTGCGAGCGACGCCGATCGGCACCAAACCGTGACCGAAGCCTGCTAATGCCATTTGGGCGACGCTAAAAAAAGACTCCAGCGCCACCTCACGACGAATCCGCAAGCGTTTGACTTCATCTCGAAAGGATCGCCAGGCACCGGAATAGTCCTCTATCGTAATCACCGGTAACTCGCCTTTTTTCGGCCATTTGAGCTCACCCAGGGCAGACGGGATAATCACCATCGACTCACGCATCAGAACTTCTGACTGCAAATCCGTATCAAGGGTATCGGAACCCGTACAAACCCCGAGCATGAATTCTCCAGAGCGCACACGATCAAGCACCACCGGCGTACGATAAGTATGAAACGCGAATTTTACTTCGGGCATCGCTTGTTTGATTTTAATAAAAACAGCCGGACCCCAGGAGGACAAAATGGCATCTGAAACCCCGATCGTCAATTCACCGCGACCGGCACTGAGGTCATCGACAAACAAGTCTCGCAAACCTGACAGCACCGGGGCTATTTTGTCCACCAACTGCTTACCATGCTGGGTTAACTCCACTCGTCGACCCTTTTTCTGGATCAGCTTCCGGTCATAGTATTTTTCAAGTGTCGCGATGCGTTTACTCACTGCCGACTGGGAGACCCTCAGGTCAGTAGCGGCTTCCAGCATCGTACCTGTGCGTGACAGTGCCAACAGAGTTTCAAGATTTTCTATCATGATGACGTCAACTCATTCCTAAACGGTATACATGATACGTTATCTATTCCCCTCGCACCAACCACTGAGTCCCATCCCACACATTTAGCAGCGGACCACAGAATGATCCATTAACCCTGTCACGGGTGTGTCAAAACGTGCTTTTTAGTTTGTAAACTCGACGACCCAGCCTTGATCACTTGGCTTTGATGACTAATGCTTTGATAACTAATGCTTTGATAACTAATGCCTTGATGGCCTGCACAGGGGGTTGGCGTCGACAATCGACGGGGCTCAACATTGGCCCGAAGCGACGAGATACTTAAGCGCGGATATCGCCGGCCCCTAGCTTGACGCAGCTAGGAGCCGGCCATCAAACTCAGGCAGTTTCAGGCGCTACTTGTTGAGGTTTGATGACAAACAGCAAATCGCCTTCGTTGACCTGTTGGCCACTGGCGATATTAATTCGCGTGACTTCATATTGCCCGTCAGCAGGATAAACCTCGCCTTCGTTTCCGGAGAATGAGTTCAAATTCACGGGCGTGAACATCTTCATAGCCTCCAGCTGACACAAAGTGTCATCAGCATTGACGATATCGCCAACATTGACGTATTCGGGCTCGGTGGGCGACGGAGTTCGATAGAAAACCCCCGTTGAAGGCGATAGCACCTTGAGCTCATCGCTACCATCGATGCGAAGCATTTCCAGGTCAATACCAACGCCTTCAGTACCCGATGCTTCCGCTATTTCCTCGATCAACGCCGCCATATCTGTACGTTCTAAAAAGGCCGGCAAATAACCTGTATCGTAAACACCATCAAGGAAAACCTTGTCAGCCAAGATTCGCTTGATCAGACAAATGTTTGTACTGATGCCATGAATCTTAACCCGGTCCAAATAGGCGAGCATTTTTTTCACGGTGTCGTTTCGATCCTTACCGTGACAAATAATCTGAACGATCAAACTATCATAGAAAGGCGATACCACTTTACCGGGACCGGCCATAGAAATTAATTGAATGTGCGACTCGACAGGGAGTTCGCAAGCCGTAATTTCGCCTGGAGTCGGCGCGAAAGACACCTTGCCGTCAGCATCCAAAACGGCTTTCTCGGCATTGACTCGAATTTCCAGCGCATAGCCATTCTCGACTACTTTCAAGCCTTTAATAGAACCGCCAGATGCGATTTCAAATTGCTGCTTGACGATATCAACACCTGTAACAACCTCTGTCACCGGATGCTCGACCTGCAGACGGGTATTCATTTCCATGAAATAAACCGCATCATTTGGCACGTCATAAATAAACTCAACGGTGCCAGCACCAATGTAATCGACGGCATTGGCAATTTTGTTCGCGTATTCAAACACCTGCTTCTTGAGCTTTTCCGGCAGCATGGTTGAGGATGATTCTTCCATCAGCTTTTGGTTATTACGCTGCACACTACAGTCTCTCAAGCCGACAACCAGGGTATTGCCATGGGTATCTCTTAATATCTGCGCCTCGATATGGCGCAACGAAGTCACGAATTTTTCAATATATACATCGCCATTACCGAATGCCGCCTTGGCCTCACTTGTTACCTGGTGGAATAGACCATGTAATTGCTCCGGTCGACGAACGACCTGAATACCCTTACCACCACCACCATGAACAGCCTTCAACAAGATGGGATAGCCCACCTGCTCGGCAATCTCAGCGGCACTTTCTGAGGTATTGACGATACCATGGCTGCCAGGCACCACGGGGACATCGATGCTCTGCGTCGTGTTGATGGCATTTGACTTGTTACCCATGGTTTCCATGCTGGAAACCTTCGGTCCGATGAAGTTAATGGCGCGATTACGCACCAGCTTGGCAAAATTCGGATCCTCTGACAGAAACCCAATACCTGGGTGCAGTGCATCTACACCTTCAATCTCGGCAATACTCAAGACGCTCAGCGCATTCAGATAGCTTTCGTCTGAGGTGTTACCACCGATACAAACCAGACTGTGCTTTTGATCTGCACGAACCATATCTGCTGGCACTGAGTCCATATCCGGGTCCGACTGAACCAGAACCACTTCATAACCATAGTGAATCGCCCGACTCACCAGCTTCACCGCGGTACAACCGCGAGCATGGACAAGCACACGTTTAATCGGCCGAATCAGCTCGTCTTCTGAGATATGGTGCTGCACAACCATGGGCTCAGCCGCTTTTAGACTACCGGACATAATCCGATCAACGACCTGTTCAATCGATTCGATGGGAAGCGGTATGGCTGGATCAATACGGCGAAGCTCCTGATCCAGGTCTTCTGAGAATGGATGTTTTACCAAGCCGCGCATGGCGCCAGGAGTCACCGACAGATAGTTGCTGAGCATGCATGTATAAGGCAAGTTCCGCTCAACCACTGTTTGACCCGCAAATGGCATACTGGTACCACTAAAATAATAATTCTGAACCAGTGGGTGAGTCACAAAACTTGCCTGCGCGCCACCGGTACAATCTCCAAACCCGAACATTATGATGGGCAGGTCGTTGTCTCGCACAAATCGCGTTATCCGGTCGTTAATCACCGCCATCGTAAACAAGGCTGCAGCACCTTCTTTAGTCTGCATACCACCTGAGGAGATAAAACAGACAACAGGAACCTGTTGCACGGCACATTCAACCAATAGCTTACAGAATCGAACGCAGTCAGAATTGTCGATACTACCTGCCTGAAAGGCAACGTTGGACATCACCAAACCAACCCGGTAACAGCCGGTCTCGGTGGTAAAATCACCCATGCCCGTGATCAGTCCCGAAGGTCGGATATTATTCTTCAACGCCGCTTCAATCGAAGGCCGGAAGGTGGGGAAATCTACCGGGTTCGCTGACATCAACGTACCGTTTAGTTCTGTGAAATTTTTCACATACAGATTCAACAACGATTCATACGAGGTCCGTTTCGAACGCTTTTCACGGGTCAATTGCTCATGAAACAAAAGATCGCGATAGGCAATATTCAATCGATTCCAAAAATCTTTTCGGCGACCAATACGAACCGGTTCGATTTTTCCTTCATAGCGCTTGCCACTACCTTGGGTGGCGTAATACTCGGGCAGCAGTTTTTCAAAGAAAAAACTCACAACCACAAACAGCGTATCTGACTTGTCCTTATGGACGACTCGGATCCATTCTTCAACGGACTTTAGAAAGACACCGCTGCGCGAGTAGCTCGCCAACTCCTGCACCCAAACAGCAAACCGCTTATTGATTTCAGTTTTGTCCTGACCCGCAACAATATCAAGACCGCAGACTTCGTTAATGGATTTGTCGATCAACTGTTGAATAAACTCTGCAGGCAGCGCTCTTGATTCATGGGCCTGTCTTGCAACTGATACCAACTCGCTGATCAGATTGTCATACAGTACTCCAAAGGTAATCAGGTTCTGACATTCAGTCACGAAGTCGTGGCGAATATCTTCGTCAAAGATGACATCGAGAATTGAGCGGTCTTGTTCAGCAATAGGCTCTACCTGGCTGCGCTTGCGCTCAATATATGACCACAGGCTATCTTCCAGGAGTCTTCGGTTCAGCTGTATCGGATGCTCTGCCTCACTATCGATAAGTTTTCGGGTGAATTCAGACAGATTTTCACCGGCCAGGTTTTCACTGTCGTACAGGGAGCCCCCTTCAAGAATTAGGTTGAGTTCAGCGATGAGTTGACTGACAAGAAAATCAGCGGCCTTCTCTTGGATATATTCAGCATCAAATAGCTTCTTGCCCTCAAATGAAAACTTACGTTTTACATGGCTGACAAACACATTGTCAGTATTGGACATTGCCTCAAGCAGGCCTTTAACATCCTTGATATCCCTTGAATGGAGCAGATACGCACTCGCATCCTCATTATCCATGTGCAGGATTAACGCCGACAAATTATCTTTCGCGCTACTTTTCCAGCGATTGTAAAGATGCAGGCCAGTGACCAGGCAAAGTTCTTTTTTAGCTATCTGATAATTACGGGTCGGCTCGCCGAATATCAGTTGGGCAATACGTCCGCGTTCGTCGCCAACGACCGACTTTTTATCAACGTAGTTCTTCCAGGATTTACTCAGCACATCCTCGTAGAGAATTTTGTCCGGATCCTGCAGCCAGCCTAGAAATGCGACTCGACGCTCTCGGTGTAATCGCTGCGCTAACTCCCCTTCCGGAATTTTGGCATCTGCCAAACGGCCGTACTGCGTTGTGGTTGTACTCTTAATACGTTTGCGCAACCCCAAATAACGCAAATAACGATAAGCAGCACCAAAGACGTTAGGGTATTCCGTCGGTGAAACTCGCAGCTTTAAAGTGGAGCTGGCATTAATTGCTGACAAAAAATCGGAAGGGTTAAGATAACGCTTAACATTGCGCTGGTAGTGGTCGAAAATCTCGGGGTGCTTGCTGATAAATTCTCGAGTTCCATCCTCGATAGAGGTGAGCCCCTGAACAATGGCATCTCTTAAATGACTGATGGTCTCAGTTTCGCCTGGATCATAGTCGATCACACCATCGATATTGCCTTGCATATACAGCTCATAGGAAGACACGCCGACAAATTGCGCGCACTCCTGCCACGACAAGTTATAGCGCCGCACCAGATTAGCTAATGACTTGGGGTGGATTGTGTTGAACACGCCGGTTCGCACCGACAACAACAAATTACTCGCTGCCAACGGAATGGCACCGCCTGAATAACCCTGGCCAATAATAATACCCAGCGTCGGGACATCGACGTTGCAAAGCTCAGCAATCAGCCGTGAGATAGAATGTGCCTGATTTTGTGCATTGGCTAATTCGTAAGGGTCCGCTCCTGGCGTATCCATGAAGGTGACAATGGGCATAGAGCGTGCCGCAAAATGACCCGCCATTTTTGAGGCCAATTCGTGATGTTCCGGTCCCCAGACACCTGAGCCATGAGCCCGATTTTGGGCGATCAGACCGACTTTTCGGCTGGTTCCGCTAAATTCAAAAGAGAGTTCGGCACAGTAGAAAGGGCCACGCTCGATCACATTGGCGACCGGCACGTCCAGGGCCGCAACGACATCTTTCGCGCCAGGGCGGGTTGATTCTTCTGTCGGCGCCACGGTCGCCGCAATATAGGCATCAACTTCCATGCCGCGCAGTTGTTTAACTCTCGCCTCAATTTGCTTGTCATTCAGCAGACCGCCAATCACGGAAGCACTTTGACGACGAGGAAATAAGGAAAAATCCTGAGCTAACGTCTCGGCATTCAGGTACAGCTGGTCCACAGAGGAAGATTCGTGCCCCATAAGAAATTGCATTCCATTGATTCGCCGGCACGCCCTGGAGGATACCGACAAATGATAATAAATATTGACCCAGAGACCAGACCGGGTTTCCTGACCGTAATGTACTCTAATGGTGGCAAGCAAGCAACGCCATAACCGCCAATAAAAAACTTAACCGATTGATTTTTAAGCCATTATATATTCAACCAAAAACCAATAAAACCGGCTTAAATTTCCACCACCGGCAGGAGACCAATTTTCGACCGCCATAACTTGGGTCCGGTGATATGTACCGACTCACCCTTGGAATCCACCGCGACGGTCACTGGCATATCTTCCACCTCAAATTCATGAATAGCCTCCATACCCAAATCTTCGAAAGCGACGATTCTGGACTTACGAATCGCCTTTGAAACCAGAAATGCGGCCCCACCCACAGCCATCAAGTACACGGCCCGATGTTTTTTGATTGCTTCGATCGCTACCGGGCCACGCTCGGCTTTGCCGATCATGCCCAACAACCCAGTCTGGGCCAGCATCATCTCGGTAAAACCATCCATTCGGGTCGCCGTAGTTGGTCCGGCAGGCCCAACAACTTCTTCGCGGACAGGATCCACTGGGCCTACGTAGTAAATAAACCGTCCGGCGAGATCAACACCGTCGGGTAGACTTTCACCCCGCTCCAGCAGATCACGGATACGCTTGTGCGCAGCATCCCGCCCCGTCAGCATCTTGCCACTGAGTAACAACGTTTCCCCAGGCTGCCAACTGGCGACATCCTCGCGGGTGATGTCATCCAGATTGACTCGCCGAGAATTCGGGCCAGCCTCCCAGGTAATTTTTGGCCAGTCTTCAAGTTGAGGCGGCTTTAGATCAACACTGCCGCTGCCATCCAGCACAAAGTGAACATGCCGAGTCGCTGCACAGTTAGGTATCATCGCGACGGGCAAGTTTGCTGCATGAGTCGGGTAATCGAGAATTTTGACATCCAGCACGGTAGTTAAACCGCCCAAGCCTTGAGCACCAATTCCCAGCCCATTGACCTTCTCAAAAATCTCCAGACGTAGTTCTTCCACTCTGGATGACGGCCCTCGAGCCTGCAGATCATAAATATCAATGGGATCCATCAGCGCGCGTTTAGCCAGCAACATAGCTTTTTCTGCCGTCCCGCCAATACCAATACCAAGCATCCCCGGCGGGCACCAGCCTGCGCCCATAGTCGGTACCGTCTTGATCACCCAATCAACAATGCTATCGGCGGGATTTAACATCGCCAGCTTGGACTTGGCCTCCGAGCCACCGCCTTTCGCAGCCACATGGATATCAACTGTATCGCCGGGAACCAGTTCGGTGTGAATCACAGCTGGGGTATTGTCTTTCGTGTTGATTCGCTTGCCGGCAGGATCTGCCAGCACCGAGGCACGTAGTACATTATCTGGCAGCAGGTAGGCGCGCCGCACCCCCTCATTGATCATGTCTTCAAGGGACTGATCTGTTTCAAAGCGAACATTCATACCTACCGAAATGAAGACATTGACAATCCCTGTGTCTTGACAGATCGGCCGATTACCCTCGGCACACATGCGCGAATTAATCAGGATCTGTGCCATCGCATCTTTAGCTGCACTAGATTCCTCCCGTTCATAGGCGGCATTCATGGCCTGAATAAAATCTACCGGGTGGTAGTATGAGATGTACTGAAGCGCATCCTGAATGCTTTGCACCAGATCTTCTTTGGTAATTACCGTCATGTATTTTCCTTCGCCAGAATCGTCGAAAGCCCGGTTGACTTAGCGTCAATCGGGCTCAAACCGCTATTTTTTATCCCATTGTATTCGTTTCAGTCGGCTCTGTAGGTCGGCAATCAAATTTGCCGCCAACCTCGCACCCACGCCGTCAACCATACATAAGTCGAGTTAAAGACTCGGCAATGCAGACGGGCTTGTCACCACCTTGCAGTTCGATAGTGACCTGCCGCTTGACCTGAATCGTGTTCGGGTTTTTAAGCTCCGCTGACATTAACGTGTGCCGTGCGCGTATGAACGAATCCACTGGCACGGGCGCCGGAAACCGGACTTTATCAAGACCGTAGTTGACCCCCATGTAGATACCATCCAAGGCAGCTGGTTTCTTCGGCGCAATGCTCGAACCCAGATGCACAATCAGCGACAGCGTCAGGAACCCGTGAGCGATAGTCACCTTATAGGGCGACAGCTGTGCCGATTTGACGGGATCAATATGAATAAATTGATGATCCATGGTCGCATCTGCAAACAGGTTAATTCGAGCTTGATCGATTTGAAACCACTCGCCGACACCCTCTTCCTCACCTTCGTAGGATTTAAATATCGCCAGTGCTGCTTCTGCTTTCGAGGTCATATGACATTCCTTCAATTGTTCCTATTAATTTGAGTAATTGGCACCGAACTGGCTCTCTATCAGCCACGATCCAGGGCAAAACGTCGTGTTGCCGGAGCATATCACAAGCGTTTTAATTTGAACCGTTGATTTCCCGGTATCCCTAAAATAGGATTCACCTTATGAAACAACAACAGCAACACCCAACACCTCGACGATTTGATGTCCTTGCCATATTCACCAGTACCAGCCTCGTCGCTGCGCTCGGCGTTCCCTGGCATGGCATCACCCATGGCTATCACCCTGGCTTGTGGGTGCTGTTAGGGCTGATGCTGGCCTGGAATGGCTTATCGATCACAGCCGGGTATCATCGCCTTTGGTCCCACAAAGCCTATTCAGCCCACCTCCTGCCGCGCCTGATATTTGCCTTGGGCGGCGCTCTGGCGGTCCAAAACTCAATTCGAAACTGGTGTGCTGACCACCGCAACCATCATCGACACACAGACGATCCGGATCTGGACCCTTATTCCTCACGCCGCGGCTTGTGGTATTCCCATATGGGCTGGATGCTTCGCGATTATCCCGCGACAACCAAGGACTATAGCAACATCACAGATCTCGACCGCGACCCGGTCGTTGTCTGGCAGCACAAACACTATGCGACACTGGCCCTCAGCCTAAACCTATTATTGCCCTTGGCACTCGGCTGGCTCTTTAATGATCCGATGGGCGGTCTGCTATTACTCGGATTTTTCCGCCTGGTGATCGGTCACCATACGACGTTCCTAATCAACTCTCTGGCCCACGCCTGGGGCAGTCAGCCCTACTCCGACCAGACCTCCTCGCGAGACAATCCGCTGATCGCGTTGCTGACTTATGGCGAGGGATATCACAATTTCCATCACACCTTCCAGTGGGATTACAGAAACGGCGTGAGGTGGTATCATTTCGACCCGACCAAATGGCTGATTAAAGCTTTGTCATGGTGTCAGCTGGCCCATCACCTTAAACAGGTTGCACCAGAAAAAATTGAGCAGAGCCGGGCAAAAATGCAGCTCGCCTATGCCAGCGCCCGAGTCCGGCAGTCTCGACCGAGTAATAAAGAGCAATGGCTGAACCTGCTTGAAGCCGAGTATGAACAGTTGGTGCATAGCCTGAATGCCTGGGCGCTTTGTCGGCAGCGCAAGCTGGAGTTGAAAACCGCCAAACTGAAGCAACGTTGGGATGAAACAGAATTACACCACCAGTTGCAGGAGCTTGAATCGAACTTGAACCGACAACGTCGCCATTGGCGTCTATTGACCCAACAATTTGCCTGATGGGGCAACCTGGCAAACGACCATGACGCTGCCCGCGGGGTTTCATCAGACCGTGCCAGCGGGGCGATTTTTTAGCATTATTGATCATAACTTATCATTATTTCTCCTACCAAAAAGAGACGAGACTGACTATGACTGACGTTTACATCGCCGCCGGCGCAAGAACACCCATGGGCGCCTTTCAAGGCAGTTTATCGAGCCTGACCTC
>Ga0209533_1003644_pt1 | contig 13598 bp, 9 predicted proteins | sample COG_04_FD_184748 | JGI IMG/M metagenome (GOLD analysis project Ga0209533, IMG submission 184748) | Pelagic Microbial community sample from North Sea - COGITO 998_met_04 (SPAdes) (version 2) | ecosystem: Environmental > Aquatic > Marine > Neritic zone/Coastal water | place: Helgoland, sampling... | reverse complement strand
ACGCTTTGGTCAACACTGCAATAGCTTCTGCAAAAAGAGTAATCTCCAAGCTGGATAATTCTAAAATATCCTTTTGAGCCTTTTTAGGTGCAATCATAGTCTCAAAAGGCCAAATGGCCCAAAAAGGTATGAATACTACAAAATCGTCATTCTCATAAATTATTCTTTGATCTTCTTGTAATTAAATAATCTTCTAAAAGAGATTGTGAAATATTTTAAAATGAGTTTTCATAATATTTAATTATTACCTCTTTTATAATCTTCTAAAAATTGCTTAAGACCATTATCTGATAATGGGTGTTTTAACAAACCTACTATCGCAGATAGAGGTCCCGTCATAACATCAGATCCTATTTTTGCACAGTTGATAACGTGCATCGTATTTCTTACAGATGCTGATAATATTTGAGTTTCAAAACTATAATTATCATAAATTAATCTAATCTCTGCTATTAGGTTTAAACCATCAGTAGAAATATCGTCTAATCTTCCTAAAAACGGAGACACATAAGTTGCTCCAGCCTTAGCTGCTAATAAGGCTTGACCAGCAGAAAAAACTAGTGTCATATTGGTTCTAATCCCTTTATTTGAAAAATACTTACAAGCTTTAATTCCATTGGCAATAAGTGGTAATTTTACCACAATTTGTGGGTGTAAAGCGGCTAATTCTTCTCCTTGCTCAATCATTCCATCATATTCTATAGCAATTACTTCTGCAGAAACATCGCCTTCTACAAGATCACATATTTTCTTATAATGATTTAAGATGTTTTTAGCACCTATAATCCCTTCTTTTGCCATCAAAGATGGGTTGGTTGTTACGCCATCTAAAACTCCTAAAGCTTCTGCTTCTGCAATATCATTCAGATTTGCTGTGTCAATAAAAAATTTCATATTTCTAGTTTTGTACTGTTTTTAAATATTCTAATACTTGCTTGCTTACTTTTTCTCCCGTAAAGCCAAATTTATCGTCTAGCACATTTGCTGGTGCTGAATAGCCAAAATGTTCTAATCCAAAAACTTTTCCTGCATCGCCAACTAAACCTTCTAAGTTTACTGGTAAACCTGCTGTCAATCCAAATAAAGGTTTGCTTTTTGGAATGATACTATTTTGATATGCTGCAGATTGTAACCTAAATGTTCCTTCAGAAATTACAGAAGCAATATTTACTTTTAATCCGTTTTCAGCTTCTAAAATTTCTGCTGCTGCTACTAAAGTTGCCACTTCAGATCCATTTGCGATTAAAACCACGTCAGGATTTTCTACTTCTTTTACTAAATAACCACCTTTTTCTGCAGCTAATGTTTCTTGATATCTTGACTCGCCTTTTGAAGCCAATAAATCCTTAATGCATTGTCTTGATAAAATTAAACCTGTTGGAGAATTAGTGTTTTCTAATGCCATTTTCCAAGCGATACTTGTTTCTACGGAATCGGCAGGGCGTAACGCCAAGAAACTAGGTTTTCCGCTATGATTTTTTAATTTTTCTAATAAACGAATTTGCGCTTCTTGTTCTACGGGTTGATGAGTTGGTCCATCTTCACCAACTCTAAAAGCATCGTGCGTCCATATATATTTTACTCCTAATTCTTGAATACAACTTAAACGAATCGCAGGTTTCATATAATCTGAAAACACAAAGAAGGTGGCTACAACAGGAATAATTCCACCGTGTAATGCTATTCCGTTTGCAATACAAGCCATGGTTAATTCTGCAACTCCCGCCTGTAAAAAAGATCCGCTAAAATCTCCTTTTTTAAGTGCGTGTGTTTTCTTTAAGAAACCATCTGTTTTATCGCTGTTTGATAAATCTGCTGAAGACACAATCATGTTTTCCACATGTTCTGCTAGGTATGCTAATACACCTGAGGAGGCTGCCCTTGTTGCCAAGCCTGTTTTATGTGTAATTCCTTCAAAATCTAATTCAGGTAGTTTTCCTGATAAAAAGAAATCTAGTTTATCTGAAAGGGCTGCATTAGATGCTTTCCAAGTGGCAATTTCTGTTTTCTTTATAGCAGCTTTCGCTGTTTTTTCTTTTAATAAATTTTGATAAAAAGCACTTACATCCTCATAAATATCAAAAGGATTTTCAGGATTTGCGTCTAAATTTAATAAGGTTTTCTGGTAATCTGCTCCGGTTGCTCCAATAGGTTGACCGTGTAATTCACAATAACCTTCAAACATCCTGCCATCTGCTGCCACACACCCTTTACCCATGATGGTTTTACCAATAATTAGAGTTGGTCTTTCGATTTCATTATTAGCATCGGTTAATGCTTGTCTGATTTCAGCATGATTATGTGCATCAATTGTAACTACGTTCCATCCCCATGCTTCATACTTCATCGCAGTATCCTCACTAGTTACCTCATCCGTTGATGTTGATAATTGAATGTCATTAGAATCATAGAACATGATGAAATTATTTAATCCTAAATGACCAGCAATTCTACCTGCTCCTTGTGATATTTCTTCTTGAACGCCTCCATCTGAAATAAAACCATAAATTTTATGGTTCATCCAAACTCCAAATCTGGCTTGCAAAAACTTTGTAGCTATAGCTGCCCCGACACCCATAGTATGGCCTTGACCTAATGGTCCTGATGTATTTTCTATTCCTCTTGCAACATCAACTTCTGGGTGACCAGGTGTTATTGAACCCCATTGTCTAAAATTAGAAACATCTTCTTTTTTGTAGTTTCCTAACAAATAATATTGTGCATACATTAAGGTTGATAAATGGCCAGCATCCATAAAAAAACGATCTCTGAATGGCCAAGTCATATCTGAAGGGTCAAAATTAAAGAATTCTGAATATAAAATGTGCATAAAATCTGCGCCTCCCATTGGTCCTCCAGGGTGCCCAGAGTTTGCTTTTTCTACCATTGCAACCGCTAAAGCTCTAATATTATCAGCACACTGCTGATCTATTCTTTTATTCATATTTAATTTATATTATTTATTTAAAATAATCTGCTTATTATATTTAATATATCACTCCCTAAGACTTCGTTAAAGCAAGCTGATCCTGCTTTATCACTATATCAACCAAGTCCCCATATTTTAAACCATCAACTTTAGGAAGTAACAATTCTAATACCGTTGTTTTTTGCACATGTTCCTCTTTAGTTTTAGGATCTGGCATATAGATTAATCCATCATATATTTTTCCATCAAAATGTAGCGAAACATCAAAAAAGTAAAAGTTCTCTGGAGATATAAGGTCTGTCCAATTTATATTTTCAAAAAAATATTTCGGCTCCTTTATTTTATATGTGTATGGTGCAATATCCAAATTAATGGTTCCCATAAAATAGGGGCTTAAATCTAAATTTCGGTCTAAAAAATGTTTGAACTGCAACTTTAGTGTTCCCTCTGGATATTTTCCGCCTTTTGACTTACCTGAGGCAACACCATAACCAGGCTTTATCTCTCCTCTTATTTTCATATTATTTATCTAATAAACTTTTGCTTAATTCTTCCAAGGACACTCCTTTGGTTTCTGGCATTTTGAAATGCACCCAACCTAACTGGAATATCATCATCATTGTAAAAAAAGTAAAGACTACGCCTGCTCCTATACTAGAAAAAAGCACAGGTATAAATGAAGGGATTATTGCTGCTAACACCCAATGAATTGTAGACCCAAAAGCTTGTCCTGAAGCTCGAAGATGATTTGGAAAAAGCTCTGAGATAAATACCCATATAACTGTTCCTTGCCCCATGGCATGTGCAGCTACAAAAATGAAGAAAAATACAACAATGAAGGTGCCTCCCCATCCAAAGAAGAATGCAGCGGCTACTAATCCTAATGAAATGATGTATCCAAAAGAACCTATATACATCAATTTTTTCCTACCCCATTTATCTATTAAAAAAACACCAATTAATGTAAATGCCACATTAAAAAAACCGATACCAACACTACTTAACAATGCTGTGCTGGCACCAAGACCTGCTTCTTCAAAGATTCTCGGAGCATAATACCAAAAGGCATTTATTCCAGAAAATTGATTGAAAAAAGCAATAAAAAAGGCTAGTAATAATGGTGTTCTATATTTTTTCATAAATATATTTTCTGTCACCGTAGGATTATCGGAAGTTATTTTCTCGATAAAAGCGTTAATATTTTTATCAGGATCGACTAATTGTAATACCCTGGTAGCTTCTACAATCCTTCCTTTAGTTACAAGCCAACGGGGACTCATTGGAACTCTTAGCATTAATAGTCCATAAATAAGTGCTGGAAATGCCTCAATTCCGATCATCCAACGCCAAGCATTTTCTCCAAGATTACTCAAAAAATAATTTGATATAAATGCAATTAGTACCCCAAAAACAATACTAAATTGATACATAGCCACCAAACGACCACGAATTTTTGTAGGTGCAATTTCTGAGATGTATGCAGGTGCTGCAATGGTAGAAGCGCCTACACCAAGACCTCCAATGAATCTAAAAAATGCAAAGGAGAAAGGATCATTTACCAATGAAGAGCCAACTGCTGAAATAAAATATAAGACACCAATCCATATCAACGTTTTCTTTCTACCTATACAATTAGTGGGAATACCTCCGAAAATAGCTCCAATAACAGTTCCCCATAACGCCATTGCCATAACAACAGTACCATGAAACATATCGGAAGAACCCCATAGTGCTTGCAATGCTTTATCAGCTCCAGAAATAACAATGGTATCAAAACCAAAGAGAAAACCAGCCAAGGAAACAATAAATGACCAGGATAAAATTTTATTCATTTTATTAAATGTTTATGTTAAAAATTTACTTCAGTTAATATCATTTTTCTTGTTATGAATTGTTGGTTAATTATTGTTATATACATAACAATCCTTTAAAGTACAGAATTACAGGAACTTTTTAGCACCAAATTAATATCAGTTTTCAAATGATTTAAAAAACCTCACCTCCATCAATGATGGAGGTTTGGCTTTCAATCAAACTAACTCAAACAAAATTTTAATCACGAATCTCCTCTTTCTTTTTTCCAAGTCATCATAACTAAAATTATACAAAAAACGGCAGACAAAACACAAGTCGCATATAACCCTTTCCATCCAAATTCTTGTGTTATAAATGCTAATCCAACACCCGAGAATGTTGCACCTACATAACCAAAGAAACCAGTCATACCACAAGCTCCAGCTATAGCTTCTTTAACTGTAACTCTTGAAACCTGAACACCTCCTATTAAGTTTTGAGGACCATCAATAAAGAAACCTACACATAATAATAGCACCCCTGTCCCGATGATATTATCTGCCCCTGAATACATATAAAAACCTATAATAGAAAGTCCTAATAAAACAAGATAAATAACATTAATAGGAACACATCTGCCATTCCAAAAACGATCTGCTAAATATCCTGCACTAATACCACCTGGAATTCCTGCTAAAGGCATCAATGTCCAAAAAATAGCAACACTTACCTGATCGATTCCCTTTGCTTCATATAAAAATAATGTTGCCCAATCTAATGTTCCAAAACGAATGATATAAATAAACATATTTGCAAACCCTAAAATCCACAAGTATTTATTTGTAAAAATATACTTCTTTAAAACCTCCCAATGAGAAAGATTATGACTACTTGATAATTCTACAATCGGTTTTTCTTTTTTAAACTCCTCAATTGGAGGTAGCCCCAAAGAAACTGGCCTATCCCTTAGAGTAATAAACAGAAAAATAGCTGTTATACAACCTATTATTCCTGGAACATAAAAAACAGCTTCCCATCCAACAATTCCTTTATTGTAAAGGTTAAGGATCCCAGCGACCAACAATCCTACTCCAAATGTACCCATAGTATGATTCGATGAAAACAAGGTCCATTTTGTAGCTCTTTCACTTACTGAAAACCAATGTACTATACCTTTTGTGGTGGGTGGATTACCCATTGATTGCAAGGCTCCGTTAAGCCCCCAAAAAAAGACTATTAAGTACAAGCTATTTAAATAGCCTATAAACAAATGAATAATTGATGCTGAAAAAAGACCGATAGCCATAAAAGTTCGAATATTAGCTCTATCTGCAACCATACCGCTAATAAACTTTCCTATGCCATATACTATATAGAATACACTACTTAATATTCCTAGTTGTACTATATCAATATCCAGTTTTTCACTGATTAATGGTAAAGCTGGCGTAATATTTTTTCGTGTAAAATAAAATATAACATATCCCAAATACATTCCAACAAACATTCTGAGTCGCCAATACTTATATTTTTTTGAAATAAGATGCTCAGGAATTTTTTCTTCTGAAGGCTTAACTTGCTTCAATGAAGGTAATTTTATTAAACTCATATAAGAATAGTATTATACTTTAAAGTATACATGTATCTCGCTTAAAGCAATACACGTATACTTTAAAATAATTTTAAGGAATTGAAGGATAAACTTTAATTCTACTACCTACCAGCCGTTTGGAGCAAGAGAACCATTACTAGTACTTATATCGTTAGGAGGTATAGGCCATATCTTATGTTTATTAATATCAAATTGTGGTCTACTTGGCCACACTTCTTCAACTGTAAACGAAGAAGCGTAATCTGTTTTATCAGCATGAATACGACCATGTAAAGCCATCATTATATTACTGAAATCTCCCCATCTACATAAATCTTCATAACGTCCAAATATTTCTGCCATAAACTCTGATCTTCTTTCTTGTTTTAAATTATCTAATGTAGCATTTGAAATTGCGGCTAAACCTGCACGTTGTCTCACTTCATTTAAAGGAACATCTCCATTTTGTCCTTGCATAATTAATGCCTCTGATTTCATTAGCAAAATATGAGAATATCTTAATAGTGGAACATTTAAATTTGTAGATGGATGGGCATTAATTAAACCTACCTCTCCTTTACCCGCAATTGTCATTGGGTTTATATACTTTCTAAGTTGAAATCCAGTAGAGTTTCTACTGCCAAAGAATTTCCTAGTATTTCCAAAATATGAAAATTCATCACCGTATTTAAGTATTGTTGCTTCTCGTCTAATATCCCCTATTTCAAAAGAATTATATGCTTCAAGTGTAGGATTAAAATAACCCCAACCAAACCATTCTCCATAACCATCCCACTCCCAGGAAGCTCCTGGAAAAATACTACCTCCTTCTTGATTACTTGGCACAGACCAAATATATTCGGATCCCCAATTATTTGCAATTTTAAAGGCGTCTTCGAAACTGTTTTCTAATGTATTCTTTCCTGAATTAATCACTTGGTCACATGCGCTTACAACTTTTGCCCATGAGCTAGCATCATACTGAGCATTATGCAAATGTGTTCGTGCTAAATAACCAAGCGCAGCATTCTTATGAGCTTTTCCATATTGATCTGGAGTCAGATCTTCAAAATAAGGAAGTAATTCTGCTGCCTTTTCGAAATTTAAAGCTGCAAATTCATAACTTATACTTACGTGATCAGGTCTTTCTACAAAGAAATCCGTTGTGCTTTCATCTACAATTGGGACTCCTCCATAAACTTCATCTCCATAAATAACGGATAGCTGAAAATAGGCCAATCCTCTCATAAAATACGCTTGTCCTAAACCAAAATTCTTAGCATTACTATCTATATCTAAATCAGTAACATTTCTTATAATATCATTGGCTCTTTTTATCACTACATAATGCTTTGACCAAATATCTCTAGTATAAGATCCTGATGAATTAGTATTAAAATTTTTAATACCATCAATTTGTCCTTTAGGTTTTCCAGTAACAAAATCATCACTTGGGATTAAAGAAAATAAATGAATACCTCTGCCATAAACTCCTTGAAAATCATTCATTAGGTATAACCCATTTGTAGCTGCTTCTAAATCGGCTTCAGATTTCCAAAAATTAGAAACAGTCGGTGCTCCTTTAGGCTCTTTTTCTAAAAAGTCATTAGTACATCCCATTAAGAAGAAAACCATGACCATCATTGTAATAAAATTTTTCATATTCTTATGTTTTTAATGTTTAAATAAATTATTTTAAAAGCTTAGGTTAAGTCCAAGTGTAAATACTCTAGAGACTGGATATTGCCCTCCATCTATACCTCTATTTGCCACTTCGGGATCTAAACCTGAATAGTCGGTGATTGTGAATACGTTTTGCCCTGTAGTATATATCCTTAATCTATCAATTGATTTTATTTTAGAGAAAGTATAACCAATAGTTATATTCTTTAATCTCAAATAACTAGTATCTTCGAGCCAAAAATCTGATTTTCTTATATTATCATTTGGATCTGTTCTAGACAATCTAAAATTGGATGAACCCGTATTACCTGGATGCCATGTATCTATCGCATCTGCAGAGAGATTTGCATAGGCTACGGAAGATTGGGCTGGATACACGGTTGTTAACTTAAAACCGTTATAGGCCTTTGACCCAGTTACTCCTTGAAAAAACAGACTCAAATCAAAATTCTTATAGTTAAAGTTACCGTTTAAAGCATACGTAAAATCAGGAAAAGCACTTCCTTTATATCTACTATCAAGATCACTTATAACCCCATCATTATTGTTATCTTTAAACTTTAAATCACCTGCCACTGCATTAGGTTGGGCTGTATAAGCTGTTGCTTCCGCATCTGATTGAAAAATTCCATCTGTCTCAATTAAATAAAAAGAAAATAATGGTTGACCAATAGTAGATTGAATTGGAAAATGTGTTCCAACTTGTGTAAGATCACCAATTTCTGTAATACCATTCCCTAATGACACTAATTCATTTTTTATTTTTGAAATGTTACCTGAAATATTATATGTAAAATCGCCTTCATTTTTCTGATAAGACAACGTTAGCTCAACACCTTTATTTCGAACATTTCCTGCATTAACAAACGGCTCATTTTGAACCCCTACCAACGAACTAACAGGAAGCCTTAAAATTAAATCTTTAGTGTCTTTAATGAAATAATCTACTGTAAAATTAATTTTTCTATCAAGCAAAGACATGTCAAGGCCTATGTTTGCCTGTTCAGATGTCTCCCATTTTATATCTGGATTAGAAATACCATCTTCAGCAAATCCATTAACAAATGAGGAGGTGTTTAAAACAGATCTAGTCACAGCTAATGGTACATCTGTTGGGTAACTACTTAAAGATGAGATATTACCTATTCTACCCCAGCTCGTTCTTAGCTTAACAGAATTAAATGTCTTACTATCTTTTAAAAAATTCTCTTCAGACAATTTCCATGCAAAGGCAGCTGAAGGAAATGTCCCCCACCTATTCTCACTTGATAGCCTAGATGTACCATCTCTTCTTATACTAGCCGTTAATAAGTATTTATCATTAAACGAATAATTTAGTCTACCGAAGTAAGATACTAAACTATTTTCATCAGTTATACTTAATGGCTTATCAAACTCTGTGGCATTTACAAGTTCTCTTAAATTATCTGCCTCGTTTGGAAAGTTCTTACCAAGAATTGAAGTTGCTTTTCTTGAAAAGCTTTGCAAAGTATACCCCCCCAAAAACTTTAAATCATGCTTATCAGAAATTTTAGTATTATAAGTAATTGTATTTTCCAAAGACAAGTCTGTTTGAGTGCTGTTTGCTACTTGTAGGCTATTTGCAGAAGTTTGATTACGAGCAACTTCTGGAACTCTAGGAGAAAATTCTTTAAAACTGCCCTTCTTAAAGTTTACACCAAAACTTGATTTAAAATTTAATCCATCAAGAATAGTATAGTCTAAATAAATATTCCCAAACAAATCCTCTTGAATATTCTCAACGTCAATCCTATTTAATGTAGCGACAGGATGTATCGTAAAGCCAAACCCTGCGGCATCAGGCATATTTGTGTAACCTCCATTTTCATCATAAATTGATATATGAGTTGGCGCTTTGATTGCCTGTGAAATGACACCTATATAGGCTGCTTCTCCGTCAGCATCTTGAGTACCTGTAAAAGCACTATTACCTTTTGTTCTGGTATATGAAATGTTTTCTCCAATTTTAAGTTTGTCATTAACTTTAAGATCAGAATTTATTCTAAAGCTAATTCTTGAAGCTTCTGTATTTAATAACGTTCCTTCTTTTTTATTAAACCCTATAGAAGAGGCAAATCTGTACTTATCTGTTCCTCCTCGTATACCTAAATCATAATTTTGAATAAGTCCCGATCTAAATATTTCATTTACCCAATTAGTTTTTGATATTAAGTTTTCTGGATTTAAATTTCCATCAAGAAGAGATTCTCTTGGTGTTCCACTGTTGTCATCTGCTAAATTTTGAAATTCTGCATGCTGAGCCGCATTTAACGCCTTTGGTTTGTTCCACACGCTTTGTGTTCCAGTAAAGCTATTAAAATCAAACACTAAATCTCCACTTTTTCCTTTTTTGGTAGTAACAACAATAACTCCACCAGCCGCACGTACTCCATAAATAGCAGTAGAGGATGCATCTTTTAAAACAGTCAGAGTTTCAATATCAAAAGGGTTTAAGGGCCCCCCATAATATGGAACACCATCAACTATCCATAACGGTGATTCATCTGAAGTTGATCCAACACCTCTAATTCTAACTCTTGGAACGCCTGTAGGATCTCCACCAGCGCTAGTTACAGTAACTCCCGCAGCATTCCCTTGAAGTGCTTCCTCTGTATTCGTAACTGCTCTATTGGTAATATTTTTCACAACAGTAACAGCTCCTGTTAAATCTTTCTTCGCAACACTACCATATCCTACAATAACAACTTCATCTAAGTTCGCACTATCTTCTTCCAATTGAATTTTTATTTGACTTCTTCCTTGAACTGGAATTTCTTTAGTTTCAAAGCCTAAATATGAAACGATTAATATTGAATTAGAATTTTGAACTGTTAATAAAAATTTTCCATCAAAATCTGTTTGTGTACCATTTGTAGTGCCTTTTTCTAAGACATTGGCACCTGGTAACGGTTGACCATTACTGTCACTAACAGTACCATTAACAGTGAATTCTTGCCGAACAGACGAATGATCTGTAGGTTCAATTTTAAGTGTAGAGTTTTGATTACGGCTTAAAACAATTTGCTTGTCAATTACTTTAAACGACATATTTGAGTCTTTAAATAACCATTTCAAAATAGATGAAATTCTTTCCTTTTTTGCATGAATAGAAACGGTCTTTTCGTAATCAAATTCATCATAATTAAATAAGAATTTGAATTCTGTAAGGGATTCTATCTCATTTAATACGTTTTCAAAACTTACATTTTCTAGTTTTATACTAATCTTAGTTTTTTGGGCATAGGACTCTTTTGCTTGAAGTTGAAATAAAAAAACTATCATAAAGAGTGTAGTAATTTTCATTTTTAAGTCAAATTTTAACGGAAAAGAAGTAAACTTCTTTAACTTAATTTCTTTTTTCATACTTTTGTAGTGTTTTATAGGTGATTAATTAATTTAGTCACTATTTTATAATCGGGAGATGTTCATACCATCTTCCGATTTTTTATTTAATTAATTCTTACGTGTTTTAAATATAATATAATGACTGATTATTACTCTTGTAGTTTTCATTTTTTCATAGGCGCCTTTTTTTAATTAATAATTATTTTATTTTTTTCAACTTTATAATCGATGTTGTAATTTTCATTTAATGCTTCAAAAACCTGCTCAATAGTTTCAATATCGAAGCTCGCACCAAACTCTACGTTATTTAGCGATTCATTATTATTTATAATTTCTACATTATAGTGACGCTCTAATTTTTTTATAATTTTATCAAAGGGTACTCGCCTGAATATAATTCCGCCATCTATCCAAGCCGTATGCATTTCTGTATCTGCTTCTTCAGTCGTAATTTGACTTCCCCCTTTCTGGAACGTGGCTTTAAACCCAGGTTTTAAATTTGTAGCTGTTTCAACATTATAGACCTCATCTTTTTTATAAATACTCACAGCCCCTTCAATTAAGACCGTATTAATTTGTGTGTCCTCTGGGTAAGAAGAAATATTAAACTGTGTTCCTAAGACTCTTACATCTATTTCATTTGTGTTTACGATAAAGGGATGCTCTACGTCTTTAGCTACCTTAAAATACGCTTCGCCAATTAAAAACACTTTACGGTCTTTTCCTTTGATAAAATTTACAGGGTATTTTAATGAGGTTCCCGCGTTCAAGTGCACATTGGTGCCATCAGACAATTGAAGTTCAAAACGTTTCCCAAAAGGAACCGTTAACGTATTATATACTAAAACTTCTTTTTTAGCTTCACTAGAGTACACCAATTGATTGCCATTTTGCGTACCAAGTATATGCCCATTTTTGTCAACTAATCTGGACGTTGTATTTTCGTTAATGATTTGTGTAGTACCATCTTCTAATTGTATTGTAATGTTTTCGACATCTACAATACGTTCTGGTTCGCTGTCAAAAAGGCCATTTTGGTATGAAAAACCAATCCCTAAAGAAATGAATAAGACTATAGAGGCCGCTATATGTAGCCAAGTGAACTGTTTCTTGCGGCTATTTTGATGATTTACACCCTCTAGAATTGAGTTCCGAAGCTGATCTTTATGAGCTTCACCCCTAAAAACGTTTGCTTTATTTTTTTCCAAAAGAAGCGTTTCAAACCTATTTAACAGTTCTTTTTCTTGAACCGTTAAGGATTGGCGCTTTTGCTTTTCTAATAAATTTTTGAATTCTAGCTCATTCATAAATAGGTAGTCTATTTATATATACCGAAAAACCATTTGAACTCACACACATATTTTAAATTTAATAGGTGTTTTCATTTATACTCTCTTAAAAATAAAACATAATGGTGGGAATGTCAACTGCCTTTCAGGCTTTTTTTCACGACCTTAAGTGCAATAGAAAGCTGATTTTCAACGGAGCGTTTTGAAACCCCTAAGCGATTCGCAATTTCATCATTTGTAATTCCTTCAAATTTACTTAATGTGAAAATTTCTTTACATCTCAATGGCAAATCCTTTGTGGATTGCTTAACAAGACGGAGCGTGTCTTCTAAATCGGACTGTTGTTCTGTATCTGAAGTTGTATAAACTTCATTAATAACAGCTAATTGTACGGTATTAAAATTAGTGTCTCTAAAATGATTATATATTTTGAAACGAACGGCTTGGTAGAGGTAGGATCGAATATTTTTGATTTCAATTTTCTGTCTGCGATTCCAATAATCTATCCACACTTCTTGAACAATATCTTTCGCTATATCCTGATCCATTAATAAGGATTGAGCGAACACAAAGAGCTGATCCCATAATAAATTAAATAATTTATTAAAGGCAGTGGAGTCAGATTTTTTTACTTTATAGGCTAAATCTGCAATTTGTAATACTTGGGGTTTTATTACCATTGAGGTGCCAAATTAATTAAAAAATATTAACTTTTCAATTAATTATTTAAAATATTGCGAAAAAACCTGTTAACAAGCTCAAATATTGAATACTTTAATAAAGACAATAGCTATATAAATAAGCATCGGAAATAACATCATTATAACGGCAAGCGAAATTGTTGTTAATAAAGGTGTTTCTGTAGAAGACTTTAAATAATATAATACTCAATACATTTAAAAACCGAGGCATTAGCTTCGGTTTTTTTTGCTTTTCTAAGATTTAA
>Ga0209533_1003642_pt1 | contig 13607 bp, 10 predicted proteins | sample COG_04_FD_184748 | JGI IMG/M metagenome (GOLD analysis project Ga0209533, IMG submission 184748) | Pelagic Microbial community sample from North Sea - COGITO 998_met_04 (SPAdes) (version 2) | ecosystem: Environmental > Aquatic > Marine > Neritic zone/Coastal water | place: Helgoland, sampling... | reverse complement strand
TAGACTTTACTTTTCCATCTTCCACTGTATGTCCCACTGTACGTTTTTTTATTGTTTGTTGCCATTTTAACTATAAATATTCACTTTCAAATAATTAAATAATCAAATTTTTAGACAATCAAATTTTTAGACAATCAAATTTTTAGACAATTAAATTTTAGACAATCAAACAATCAAATTGATATTTTTTTTTAAGTCCCAATGATCGTTTAAAAAAGATTATAAACATAACACCAGATTAATATACAACCACTATAAAAATGAAATATATTATTGTTACAGGAGGAGTCATATCCGGATTGGGTAAAGGAATCACCGCATCATCCATTGGCCTTTTACTCAAATACGCCGGACTCAACGTCACCGCAATTAAAATCGATCCATATCTCAATATTGATGCCGGTACAATGTCACCCTATGAACATGGTGAATGTTATGTATTGGCAGATGGAAGTGAAGTAGACCTGGATTTAGGAAATTATGAGCGATTTCTCAACATTGAATTAACTGGTGATCACAGCATCACCACTGGAAAAGTTTACAACAATGTTTTGACAAAAGAACGAAACGGCGATTATCTTGGCAAAACCGTTCAAATTATTCCACATATTACAAACGAAATTAGCAGATTAATCGAACAAGGGAGTCAAATCCAAATCGATGGTTGTTCAAAAAAGAAACCAGATGTTTGTATCATTGAGTTGGGAGGGACAATTGGGGATATTGAAGGATTGTCCTTTGTGGAAGCATTGCGCCAAATGAATTTGAACTTGGGACAAACCAACCAATTCTGTTTTGTTCATCTAAGTCTTATCATCGATAATGGTGAATATAAAACAAAACCAACACAACACAGTGTCGCAAAACTACGTGAATTGGGTATTTCACCCGATATGCTCATTCTTCGCTGCCCAGATCATCTTGACCAAGCAATGACCCAAAAACTTGAATTGATGTGTCATATTCAAAGGGGTAACATCATCGAGAATCGAAATGTCCCCAATATTTATTATGTGCCGCAATTATTTCACCAACAAGGCGTCCATAAAAAAATAGGTGAAATTTTGGGTTTAAAATTAGAGGATTTTGATTTTTCGGCAACACGAATTAAAAACATTATTCGTTATTTTGACAGTTCTGAAATTTCCAAAACCATTGTCATTGGAATCGCAGGAAAATATTTAAACAATAACGACACTTATCTGTCCCTTATCCGTGCGATTTATCATGCGGCCTTTCACCATCATGTGAAAATAAAAATCAAATGGCTGGATGTTGAAAAACCAGTTGAAGAATTATTAACAGAAGTCGATATGTGTGATGGTATTATTATTCCAGGTGGTTTTGGAGTACGTGGTGTTTCAGGTAAATTAGCAGTGGCGAATATATGTCGATCAAAGGGAAAACCAATGTTGGGAATTTGTTTGGGAATGCAAATTATAATTGTGGAATTTATGCGATCAGTCGTTGGTCTCCCAGATGCCGCGAGTACAGAATGGAATATTAACACCGCGGAAGAAACAAAGGAATCAACTGGATCAACAGTAACAAAGAATCCTGTAATTCAACTTCTTCCAGGACAAACATATATAAAAGGTGGAACTATGCGTTTGGGAAATTATAAATCGCATTTGCATAAAGGAACAAAAACAAAAGAACTTTATGGAAATAAGGATTTTGTCTTGGAACGACATCGTCATCGATATGAAGTCAATAATGAATATGTTTCAAAAATGGAACAACATGGTTTAAAAGTAAGTGGTATAAATAAAAAACATGATTTAGTGGAAATTGTGGAGTTAGTTGAACATCCCTTTTATGTTGGTTGTCAATTTCATCCAGAATACAAAACACGGATGGATGAACCAGCTCCACTGTTTGTTGGATTAGTAGGTGCAATTTTAAAAAAATAAAAAAAAATAATATATAAAAAATAATAAAAATCTTGTTATTATTTTTTATTTTTTATATATTATTTTCGAAATTTATTTAGAAGCAATATTCCCATCATCCCATAAGTACTGTACTGAAAAAATTGCCTGATATCTCGATCCTCTATAAAAGTTGAACCAAATAATAATCCAGCAATTCCAAAAAATGGAAATATATCAGAGGATTCAAATAATACTAGTTTGTTATTTTGACGTGTTGTAATTGTAGTGTCTGGTATGACAACTGGATTTAGTTCTAATTCATAAAAAGTAATTTGTTGTGGAATAGCAGTAAAACTATACCACAATATGTCTCCAACAAATTTGAAAACACAACCTACAAATTCAAAAGTGGCTCCTACGATGCCAAGTGCTAAATTAACTGGGAATAATCCAATACTCGAATCTCTACTTGTTATGATAATTGACATTTCTGTTCTTTGTAATGTAAATGTTTTGCAATGTATGTTTAAATGATTTTAAGATTTGTTAAAAATCAAAATTTTTCAAAACGTGATTAAAAATTTGATTTTTTAATATCAATCAATCAATCAATCAATCAATCAATCATTCAATCAATGGGAACATCACATTCATCTAGAAAAAAATATATTGACAATTCAATTCCAAATGCGACTATGGTAATTGATGAGGGACCACACGAGGAACCAGATAAATCTGAAATTCCAGCGATTCCTTCGACAAATGAGTTGTCCATCAAATGGAAATGTTTTATGACAATTATGTATTTTAACCCTGGTGTTTCTGCTTGGTCAATTGGATTGATCACGATGATTCATGAAAATAATATTTATGTTCTTGATAAATATACAGGATTTACGTATAATTTTCATAAAACTAGCGCGGCATTGCGTATGGATAATCGCGTATTTGCAAATGAACGATATATATTACAAAAGGGATCTATAAACGAAACATTAATTGCCATAAAACCCATTAAGAAAAAACCATCTTATGTATTCGATACTTATTCTCAGGATATTTTTACTAATCATGGTGATCAGGATAATATCCAGACATTATTTAATTCAGAAATGAAAATTCATTGCTTGGAACCAAATTTGACATCACATCAAAATTTGAAATTTCAACAAAAAGTAAAATTTCAAATTTATCATTTATTTCAAGACAACTCACATTATTCATGTTTATCATTGTATGTTTATGGATATATTAATGGTATTGACAAAGACAATTTTTATATTTTAACTAGGCGCTACTGTAATGATAGTTCGTTTTATAATTATGTCGTTCCAAAAAAATACATCACATACATATCAACTGTTTGCGATGATGAGGATTCATCCATCCAATTATTTTCACAGGTAAAATATAATGATAGATATCTTGCCGTATTAGATATTTTTCAGGATACAGAGGGAAGAAAAGTTGTTTTGAAATATTTAAATGATTTATTGACCGTTCCAATAGAAAAAGTCGAGTTGGTGGATATAACATATGATGAAATAAAACCATATTTAATGGGTGAAAAAACTGCAGAAAATATATGTATTGATCAGAAGGCATAAAAAAATGTTAAAAAAATTTTTTTTTATTTTAAAGCTAACTGAAAAACACAAGTTGCCATTCGAACATGTTCCCCATAAACAATAACACCATTATATTCATCTGGAATTATATTTTTTGCCGTGCGAAAAGTCTCATACATTTTTCTCATAAGCCCATTCGAAAAACTATTCACATGACTTGCTTTTGATCCCCTGGCACTGCGAGTATAACCTATTACACATCCTTTTTCCAAATTGAGTTGTTTCAATTGATCAAAGATATCTTCTTGTCCCATAAAATCCGCATAAATTCCAGCAATTGGTTTTTGATTTTGGATATATTCATCTAATAAATCTTCTAAATAAGTATCAATGACACAACCACCATAAATAGGATGCTGTGTCATTTCTTCGGCGTCAGATGAATTATTTGGAACAATGATTCTACCTACGGAAATTCCCTTTCCAACAATAGCGGCAGAAGATTTAAATTGTGGTCCATCTAAGACAATAATATCACCTTCAGAATCAAGAAGAATAGAAGAAGAAATCCATTCATTAATTTTGTTTTTGGCTTCTGGGTTGGGTGCTTGGTAACCAGAGCTTCTTTGACATTCTTCTTTAGCTCGTTTTTCAGCTAATTCTTCATGAGTCATTGTTGCCATGAGTTCTTTTTTTCTGTCTTCTACGTTGATGATGGGTTTTGACGGAGGTCTTTTACGTTTTGTAGGTTTTTTTGGAATTTTAATTTTGACAGATTTGGGAGAAGGAGTTTTAGTTTTTGGAGAAATTGTTAGTTTTATTCTTTTTTTGGGTTCAATTGGTTTAGTGGTTTCTTGGTTTCTTGGTTGATTAATGGGTGGTTGATCAGTTGTTGTTGATTGAGGTGGTTTTCTTTTTTTGGTTTTTTGCTGATTGAGAAACTTAGAATATTTGGGGTTATTGATAAATTCTTCCCAAGTTTTTTTAATTTCAGGATTTTTCATTTGACCAGATCGTTTTTTGTAATGTCGAATTTGAGATTGTAACCAACCACCTATAAATTTTGTATGTGGATTTTTGCTTCTTCTATTTGGTTTTTCATTTTTTTGATTTAAATATTTTTTAGTTAATTCCAAATTAGAAATCCAAATTTCCTTTTTACTACAAAAATATTTGGCGTATTTTGGATCTTTGATGAATTCCTCCCATATATTTTTTATTTTATCAGATTCTTTCATAATATATTGAAGTTTTTTGTAACTTTGTATTTGAGTTCCCACCCAACGTCCTAAATAAGTTGATGATCGAGGTCTTTTGTCATTTTTATCTATAAATTCTTTTACTTTTTTGAACATTGTCATCCATTTTTCTTCGTTACTCAAAAAATGTTTTGCGTATTTTGGATCTTGAATAAATTCTTTCCACACGTTTTTTATTTTCTCATATTTCATTAAACCAATTTGATTTTTGTATCTTTGTATTTGTCCATTTATCCATAATCCCAACTTTTTCTCACCTTCACTTTTTTGATTTGGTCTCTTTTTTTTTTCATCTAAAAATTGTTTGGTTTTTTTAAAATTGGAAAACCATTTTTCTTTTTGACTCCAAAAATGTTGAGTATATTTTGGATCTTGAATGAATTCCTCCCATGCTTTTTTAATCGTTGGATTGTGTCCAGTTATTAGACCAGTCTGATTTTTATAAGCATATAACTGATTCCCCAGCCAATGTCCACATTTTTTTTCATAGATGTTGTCACTTTCTTTATTAGGTCTTTTTCCATTTTGAATAATGAAACATTGTGCCTTTTTAAAATGCAAAAACCATTGTTCCTCTTCACTACAAAAATAACAAGAGTAACTGGGGTCTTGTATAAATTTCTCCCAAGTTTTTTTTAATTCCAAATTTTTCATAAATCCAGATTTATTTTGATAAGAAGTTTGTTGATTTGCCAACCAAGCACCTATAAATTTTATATATGGATCTTCACTTCTTTTATTAGGTCTTTTTTTATTTTGATCTAAATATTTTTTGGCCTTTTTAAAATTTGAAAACCATATATTTTTTTTGCCACCAAAATATAGTGCATATTTTGAATTATTAGTAAGATTTTTCCAAATCTTTCTAATATTTTTTTTTTTCATAATATATATTTTTTTTTTGTAGCTTTGACCCTGAGTTACCATCCATTGACCCAAAACTCTTTCATATTTATTTTCCTCGTTCATTGAATTTGGTCTTCTCCCTTCTTTATCTATAAAACGTTTTATTTGGTTTAATGTTTTGAACCAATATTTCTCATTGCTCAAAAAATATTGTTTATATTTTGGATCTTGAATAAAATTTTCCCATTCATCTTTTAGTTTTTTATTTTTCATGGACCATTTATTTTTTTTATAATTTTGAGTTTGACTATATAACCATATTTTCATTTTTCTCTCATTTACGTTTTTACTTGTTCCACTAGGTAATTTTCTTTCTTCATCGATAAAAATCTTAACTTCTTCCAAAGTTTCAAACCATCTTTTCTCTAATTTTTTATTCCAAGACAATTCACAATCCAAAATTCCTTTTCCAAATTTATCATAAAATTGTGTTTCCTCAATATTCCATAAAACCAATAAATCTGGATCATAATTAATTTTAAATGGTCGATCTCGTTTTTCTGGTGGGTGAACAGGGTTTTTTTTAGAAGAAGAACCAGAAGAACCACTGTTACCATCCTTTTCCACGATTGGTTGATATTCATCATTTTCATTTTGAAATAAACGAATTGGATCACCTGATTTCTCATTTTGAGATCCAACGGTTTCGACAGGTTGGTCCATATTTTGTGAATGAATTTCAATTGGTCTTTCAATCTGATCACTAATTTCATTCAAATCCATAATGGCATTTTTACTTGTGGTGGGTTCAATAACCTTTTCTGGATCATTCACCAAATAATTTATATTGTCAATTAATGTTCCCTTGGATTTCTCAATTTGAAATCCTTGTCGTTCCAAGTTTTTTTTCACTTCATCTGGTGAAAACTTATTGGGATATCGTAAACAATGATCGAAAGTTTCCTTGTCAAACTGATATTTAAAAGCACTGATAACATTCAATAAAGTGGAAAAATCCCTATTTTCATTAAGTTCCTTTCTAATTAATTTGTCTTTATCAATATCTGTTTCAGCTCTTTCATACATCGATTTATTAATGGAAACTGGGATTAATAAAATTGATGGTGGCATATCAGGTTCTGGCATTCTGGTGATTCGCCCAATTTTCTGAGATTCATAAACAATTGATTTGGTTGGATCAACTGGTACCTCCATATTCGCCCATTTCGTATCAATTCCCTCTCCAATTGTCCGACAAGAAGACAGAATAAAAATACGCCCGGGTACTTTTTTATCGAACTTTTTCAAAATTGCATTTCTTTTTTTTGTACTCATATCAGAATGAATTCCTTCAAAACAAATGTTTCTCACTGAATACATTGTCTTTGTTTCTGGGAACTCATTATTTTGTGTTTCTTGAAAAGTAGTTTTGAATAAATTTACATTTTCTGGCGAGGAAAAGCACTTGACAAATGTGTTTACTCGTTCAGTACTTTCATTGACGCCACCATGAAATGTTAATATATTCCAATAATTATATGTTGGTGTTGAAAGACACGTTCGAATCATATTTTCATAGATGGTTTTAGTTTTGGTTACATCTTTCTTTTCAAATGCGAGATTCACGGTCACTTCATATTTTCTGGAAATTCCATCTTTCACTGCGTCACAATATAGATATTCAAATGCCAAAGATCCACAATGAGAAACGATATCTTCCAAATCATCTGAATCAAAATCACTGTCATCATCGATGTCTTCATTGTTGTCTTCTAAGTTGTTTGTTAAATCCAAATCAACTTCTTCCTCCTCTTCATCTTTTTCCTCATCTCCAATTTCCAAATCTGAATCAAAACCCGTATCCGTGTCTAAATCTACCCGACTTTTTTCATCCATAGACATTATAATACCATTTCTATTGACTGGTGTTGCTGTATAAAACTCTATTTTTCCACAAACTGCATTAAATTCCTTATTATGAAAAACAGTTTCTTGAATTCGATGACCAACTGCTCGATGTGCTTCGTCATACACCAAATAGTCGATGGTTAAATCACTTTCTAAAATAATATTTACAAATTTTTCTAAGGATTGATAAGTCACAGTAATAACTTTTTTTTGTGATTTTTTTAAAAAGGATTTGAGAACTTTTTCACTGGTGGTATATTTAATTTCTTTGGTATTTTTTTTATTACCAACATCCGTTTCGGAACAGAATGATAAAACAGTATGATTTGTCCAATAACCAATGAATTCGTGATTTCGAATATAATCATTATTGAATTGGTTAATAAGACCGAGTGACGGAAAAACAATGACGCTTAATCCATATAGTTCTTTTAAAATAGAATAAGTGAAAATACGAGTTTTTCCAGTGCCACACCACATATTGATGAGACATTTGTTCAATGCTCTTTTGGCATCAAAACAATTTTGTTGATGTGTCCATAAAGATGGTAATGAACTTGTTGTGGGAATTATTGAATTAGTATATAATGACATTAACAAACTTTTTTTATAGTGATTAAATTGTACAGTGGATAACTTCGAAATAATCAAAATTTTATTTTACAAAATGTTACAAAATTTAACAATCTACTAAAAAAATTTAATCTGGAACGGTCGATTTGTTTTATAGATGAAAAAACAGCAAAAAACATCATGAATAAATTAATCATTTCATTTTTTTGCGCATTAAACTCATATATGTGTACAATATCCTTTTTAAAATAAGGAGAATCCAAATTAATATGGACCGTTTTTGATTAGAATTATTACCGTCTATTGTTCACTCAAAATGGCAATGACGTTTTCACAGTCGCATTTCATAAAATTTCTACCCCGTATTTTTCACCATTTTTTTTTCGCCAGGGGGATCAAGTTATGGTTTAATGGTATTTCTTAAATTCTATGTTTTCATGATATTTTGCCACTGAAACAGTAAATTTTCAAAAAAACATCAACCGCAGAATATCGGTCAATTTTTCGAATAGCCATGACGAATTTTCCCTTCAAAAACGAATTTTGTTTCCTCATTAAAAAAATATATAATCATTTCGAATTCATGAATAATATTACTAAAATCTTTCTAAATATATGAAATTATTACGAAAAAAAAAATGGATCATAATTCTGCGGTTATTTGTATGAGAGTTGTATCTATTAAGAATCTATATGTATTAATTATTTAAAACCATAATCTTTTATATATTTGAAAAAAAAACAAAAATAGTTATTTTGAAAAAATGGTGATTTTATTTTGAGAGGTCCAAGAGTGACTGGGGAAAAGTTTCAGTTGTCAAAAGTTGCAATCACAAAATAAAATCACCATTTTTGAATTTTAAGGGTAATAGTTGAATAATCATGAGATTTATGGTTTAAATGATATAATATAATCATATACAAGTATTACATGATATCTGGTAACAATTCGCAGAAATTTCAAATGCCAAATTCAACAAAGACTTAAAGAATATTTGTCTGTTTATAACAGAGATCAATTTGAAAAATGACATTGTTTCAATGCGAAAATTGCGCTTACTCAACTCCACAGAAGTATAGATATGATCGTCATATAAAGAATAAGAATGGGTGTAAAACAAAAATTTTATGCAAGTATTGCACAAAAAAAGTTACAACACCATCGACTTACAAAACACATTTGAAGTCATGTCCATTTAAAAAAAAATGTATATGTAAACATTGTAACAATACTTTTACCCGAGTATCGACACTGAATCAACATTTCTTAATTTGCAGAGACAATCCCGATAGCTCAAAATACTCTGAGTTTTCTTCTGAAACCACAAAATGGATGTGTGTTTTTTGTGATCACTATTTAAGAACAAAAAATGATTTAAGCAGCCATATACTGAAGTGTCCAAATCACAATACTTTATTACATCAGCAACCACAACAACCACAACAACAACCCCAAGTACAACCACAAACAATAAACAATATTACCAATGATCATAGTGTCAACGACAACAGTATCAACACAACTGTAAACAACAAAATCACAAACATCGCAAATATTGCTATTTTGAATTTTGGAAATGAGGATTTATCACATATTACTTCTTCTGCGTTGCGTCAATGCTATTTGAATCCTCATGCATCTATTCCAAAATTGGTGGAATATGTTCATTTCAACACTGCTCATCCTGAAAATAAAAATATTAAATTAGATGGAAATGATGATAAACACGTCAAGATATATGATGGTAATAAATGGAATTATTTGAAAATGAAACCTGCTTTAGAAAACATTGCCAACAAAAATTTTGCAATCTTGGAAAAACGTGTCGATGAATGCCTTGATAATATGACTTTTCGAGCAAAAGAAAAATGGGACGATTTTTATTATGGTTATTTAGGTGATGAACCTCTGGTTTTAAATACAGTTCATGATGGATTGGGTGTGCTTCTAAAAAAACATATTGACAAATGATAAATTTACAAATGATACAAATGATACAAATGATACAAATGATAAATTAATTGTTGTTACATAATTTTTATAACATCAATTAGACCATTACAATAAATATGAATGACACCATCAAGGCAAGTATCTTCTTTTGCCTTTACTAGAACTACATAAATACCTTTTGGATCAATTGCCATTTTTACAACAGGTTGTTTCAATTTCATTGTTGAAACCCTTTTGAACTTGTCCATTTTTGTAAAAAAAAATTTTAAACCAAACAATGCAACATGTTTAACAAATCAAATTTAAAAAAAAATTTATAAGGACATATGTATCAATCAATCAATCAATCAATTAATCTATTTTAATCTTTCTTTTTTTCATTAGTCACAATTTTTTTCTTAGGAGAAGCCACTCGAACAGGCGGTGTTTGTTCTACCTTTTTTTCATCGATTGTTTGATTTTTTGGTTCTAATTTAAGTTTCAATTGGTGAATCACTGCGATGGCCCAATACATACATGCGTTTGTTGTCGCTATCCAGAAATTTCGTTCTGCTCTCCATCGTAACGCGACTTTATTCATTCCAACACCATTAAACACATTTTCATTTGAAGTGATATTGGAATATTTGCTGAGTGAAAACATACTGGTGACTAAAACAATGCTTGAAATAATTGTAACTGATACCAAGACACTTATTTTAGTATAAGGAATTTTTTTTGCCAAGATTTTAAAAATAGTTTCATCGATAATGGAAACGGGACATGGTAAACTAAGTGTGATTAATGTGAAAAATGCCAATGGCATCATAATATAAACAAATGGTATCCAAAAACTCATTTTTTAGATTTTTTTAGACAGATTGATACTATTTATAAAAATCAAATTATAAAAAATAAAAAATAAAAATACCAAAAATACCAAAAATACCAAAAAACATGAACCAAATGGATGGATTGAAAATCAGATTTATTTATAACAATTCTTTCATTTTATGAGAATCTTTTGTAAAATCATACTTAAATATATTCAACAGTTTTTTTACGTTTGATTTCATAGTTGCACTTTGATGATTGTAATTTATAAATTTATCACAAATAATGTCCATAACTGTTTTTCCCCATTTATCTTTTAAATTAAAAACGCAATTTTCATTGTTGATATCGTGATATTTTAATAAATATTCGAATGTTTTGAAGTGGTTGTTTTCATATTTAGATAAAGACAGATTGGAAAATAAAATATGATACATTGTTTGATTATTTTTATTTTGTAAAGGCGGTACTTTTGAAAAAACATATTTAGGTGATTTTGAATCAAAATATTTTAAAAATTCTATTACATATCTCTTATTCGAATAAGAATGAGGAGCCATTATATTATTCGAATAAGAACTAGCCAAATAATGAAAAATGCTATCACCATTTGAAGATACTTCCATTATATCATAATTTTGCTCAATAAATTTATAAATAAAATCATATCGCGAGAATTTAAGATCAAAAATATATTCTTTTATAATACGTTGCCAACTAAATTTTTCATATTTGCGTTTGGCATGGTTATAATGATAACTGTGTGGTAATTCAATATTTTTTGAAACAAACCATTCGAAAATTTTTTTTTTTAATTCATAACGAGTGAATTTTTTTTGTAAAAATGATTTTTTAAAATATGCTTTTAATTCTTTCTCTGTATAATTACCTTTATCTAATAATAAATCACATATATTTGCTTTAAAAAATTCAGGATGATCCATAAATATCATTTCTAATAATTTTTGATCTTCATTAATGTTAAAATTTAACGGAATATTATATTGTTTTGATAATTCTTCAATTTCCTGTGGTTGTGCGTCAGGTTCTTGTAATAAAGTACAAATTTTATCACATCCATTTTCTTGTTGTGTGTCCAAGGGAATTGTATAATTATAAAATGTGACAAGTTTTTTTGTTTTATTCATTTTTATGCTTAAATATTTAATTAAGTTTGAACTTTTCAAATTTAAAATCTTATTTTTCTAATTTCTCGTAGTAAACGTTTATATATGCCACTGTGCCATTTAAACCCGATTTATTGCAACTGGTACAATGTATATTGTTATATCTGTACAAAGGTCGATATCTTATATTTCGATTACATCCATAAACGGAACATCGAATTGATCGACCACAGTATTCCTCAGAAGCCTCCTTATGTTTTTTGGGCATATTTTTGTGTATTATTTATTGAATTGAAATTGTGTTTGTTGATGATAAAGTTAAGAGTTTATGAAAAAAATCAAATTTTTTGTTTGATTTCTACATATTAATTTGATTTCCATATAAATTTGATTTCCACATAAATCTTTCAATATCTTAGTAATCTCAGTAATCTTTTTATGGTTATCTCTTACTCTATTTTAGAGGAATTACTTTTAAAATTTCCAAATGAAAACTGGGATTGGAGTAATTTACTTTACAGAAAATCTATTTCTCTGGAATTTATTGAAACTTACATCGATTTACCATGGAATTGGAAAAATATTTTAAATAATCCTAATGCAACATTGGAATTTTATGAGAAATGGAAACATATTAAACCGATAAGTCCCACAACATTATTTTATGCTTCTCATTTTAACACTCCAAAGGTTCGAAATTATATCAAAACTCATTTTTCAGAAATTATAGTAGATTATGTACGTACAAATAGTGGACGTTTTAAACTAATGTGTTCCATTCAAAATTTAAATGATTTTAATTTTATAAAATCAAATATTCATTCTTTTTCAATTCATTTCGTATGTAAATCTCTAGCTGTAACACCTAATATAATTGAACAAAATCCAGATATTCCATGGCGATGGAAATCATTATCCAGACATAAAAACATGACTTTAGATTTTGTAAAAAAAAATACTGAAAAAGAATGGGACTGGGGATTGTTATCCATAAATAAAAACATAGCAACACCAGAAAATATAGAACAAAATTTAGACCTTCCTTGGAATTGGGAAATGTTATCACGCGACGCACCTTTATGGATGTATGAAAAATATCTAACAAAACCATGGAGTTTTGAACGTGGTGGTTTTTCAATGAATCCAAATGTCACAATTTCTTTTGTGAAAAAATATCTTGACAGGGATTGGTGTTGGTCTTACTTATCAGTTATAATACCATTTCGCGATATAGTTCGAAATATAACTTTACGATGGAACTGGAGATATGTTTCATTTAATAAAACAGTGACAGTAAAAATCATTCAAAATTATAAACTTCCATGGAGCTATGTTGGATTATCATCAAATCGAAATCTTTCACGAGAATTCATTTTCAAAAATATTGATAAAATGGATTTTCAATTGATGTCCCGACACAATCTAAATAAATATTGTCCCAACAAATCCGAATGTCAAAAACTATTTTACCATTTAGCAAAAATAAATCAAGAATGTAATTATAAATTATCATGCGATTTAAGAATTTACATTATAGATGAAATGATAAAGTATTAATATAAATATTCCATTGCAATTGTTTTTTGAAGTTGTTGTGGTAGAAAATTTCTAAGAGTAAATAGAACAAGTTTACATTGCTTTTGTTGGTATTTTTTTCTTATAAAAGTAAATTTGTTATTTGACAA
>Ga0209533_1003638_pt1 | contig 13617 bp, 9 predicted proteins | sample COG_04_FD_184748 | JGI IMG/M metagenome (GOLD analysis project Ga0209533, IMG submission 184748) | Pelagic Microbial community sample from North Sea - COGITO 998_met_04 (SPAdes) (version 2) | ecosystem: Environmental > Aquatic > Marine > Neritic zone/Coastal water | place: Helgoland, sampling... | reverse complement strand
CAATTCCGCTTGCAGTCGGGAATTAATTTTTTTGCAATTCCGCTTGTGGTCGGGAATTAATTTTTGCAATTCCGCTTGCAGTCGGGAATTAATTTTTTTGCAATTCCGCTTGCGGTCGGAAATTAATTTTTTTATTTTTAAAGGGTACACCCCCTTAAACCCCGATGATTCAATTAGAGTGTAGCTCGGGGGTCGAATGGGGATTCCACCCCTTCAGAGTATAGTTAGTGGATTAAATTCTGTAAATGGGGGTCGAAAGGGGGACACCCCCTTCTTGATAGTGCTTATCAAGAGTAGATCGTAATTTATTATAATGAGTTTTTATTGATAATCCATAAACACCGGTTGATATTATCTCGTTTTCTTTATTTTCTATGCTTTTCTTTATGTTATCATAATTATTTATAAAATTTTCTTTTATTTCATCATTAAATATTTCAAATTCTTTTGGCAAATACTCTTTACTAAGCATTCGATTGATCGCAACATCGACTGTTTTGTATTTAATTATTTTATTATATGATTCTATATCTTTATGGTCGTTTGGTATTCCCGGCTCATTTATTAAAGGGGTTTCATTCAATAAACTACATAAAACTAATAATATTGATTTAATTGTTTGACAGCCAGTCCATTGTTCGCCCTTCCACGTATTTAATAATGATATACATACTTTTCCACATTTATATAAATTTGGGTTAAATCTTGTATATCCATCATTTGTACAATATGTTACTATAGGGGGCGAATGAGGATAATCGTGTGGAAACTTAAATTTAAATAAAAAATTTCCGTACTCATATGGTGTATTTTCCGGCCCAATAATTAACGCGTGTCCCACCAACATATTTATTTCATCGTGTTTATAATAAATCCTATCTTTAGAAAGTGAGCTATTTATAACTTCTTTTATATCAGAGATTAATCTTTTAACTGTTAAAGTGGTAATAATTGGACTAGCCATTAATATATTATAAAAGTATATATTTAAATTAAGATTTAAAAATTGACATAAAAATATTTTCAAATATTAATACATCAATATGTCAAATGATAATGAACCATTTATCGATTATTTAAAAGGGCATTATATAGAAAAGGGTATTCCGTATACACATACTAGAATAGGTGATAAAACGAAAAAAATTAGCGGGGGATCATATTCTATAATAAATGATAAGGACTTTTTAGAAAAATATTATAATCATGTATTTATTAATGGTAATAAAGAATATTTAACTGAAAAGCAATTAATAGAAAATGGGCCGTTAGTTATAGATATTGATATGCGATATTCTACAGATATAACTACACGACAACATACAAAAGAGCATATTATTGACGCGATCGACTTATATGCAAAACATATAAGTAAAATATTTAATATAGAAGACAATTTTAAAATCGAGGTTTTTGTAATGGAAAAATCGGATGTTAATATTTTAGACACAAAAACGAAAGACGGAATTCATATAATATTTGGTATTGCGATGCATAAAGCCGCTCAGGTTTTAATTCGCGAAAGAGTAGTTCCAGAATTAAGCGAAATATGGAATGATTTGCCTTTAATAAATGACGCAGAAGAGCTAATTGACGAAGGAATCACTCGAGGAACTGTGAATTGGCAATTATATGGTTCTAGAAAGCCCGATCATGGAGCGTATTTAATTAAATATCATTATGAAATGTGTTATGACGATAACAAGGATGATTGGACCATTACAGAAAATAAAATAAGTAATTTTAATACAAAAAAATATTTGCCAAAATTATCGGTGCGTAATATCGATTTTCCAAGCGCACCATTAAAACCTACGGTTATAGAATTAATTGATAAAATGAAAGAGAATTTAAATAAACGAAAAAAATCAGTTAAATTATCTGTTAAATCGCGTTCAACCGATGATTTAAGCGATATAAAATCGATGGCTCAATTAGACGAAACCATTACAGATATGATTGAATCGTTTGAACAATCCGCGTCGGAATACGAATTAAAAGAAATACATCAATTTACGATGATATTACCTAATAGCTATTGGAAGCCTGGATCATATAATAAATGGATCAAGGTTGGTTGGGCGTTAAGAAATACTAGTCAGAAATTATTACCTACTTGGCTGAAATTCAGTAGTCAATCTAAAGAATTTAATTGGTGCGATATACAAGAATTAATTGATATGTGGAATAAATTTGATTATGATAATCCCGATGGACTAACTTCACGATCAATTATGTATTGGACAAAAATAGATAATCCAAAGGAATATCATAAAGTACGCGAAGAAACCGTTAGTTATTATATTGAATTAACTGTTACACATGTTACAGAATGGGATTTCGCCCAAGTGTTATATCAATTATGTAAGGACGAATTTATTTGTGTGAGTATTAAAAATAATATTTGGTATGAATATATTAAACATCGATGGTTTGAAATTGATTCTGGTAATACACTTAGATTAATAATATCTAAGAAGATGCATGATATTTATATGCAGAAATCTTCCGACGCAGTTAATGAAATGCAAAAAATGGATCAAGGCAGCGATTGTTATGATTCGTTAAGAAAACGGTCGAATAAATTAGGCGATTTATGTGTCCTATTAAAAAAAACCAATTGGAAAAATAATATTATGAGAGAAGCCAAAGAATTATTTTATGACAATAAATTTTTAAATAAAGTCGATCAAAATCCTTATTTATTATGCTTTAATAATTATATTGTAGATTTTAAAAACCATACGTATCGCGCCGGGCAACCAGAAGATTATATATCAAAATGTACAAATATTGATTATGTGCCATTAGAAAAAATAAAAGATAAAAGTATAATTAATGAAATATATGAATTTATGGAGCAATTATTTCCGAATGAAGAATTGCGGAAATATATGTGGGAGCATCTTGCGTCTACATTAATTGGATATAATGATAATCAAACATTTAATATTTATACTGGATCCGGTAGAAATGGTAAATCTAAATTAGTTGATTTAATGTCTAAATTATTAGGCGATTATAAAGCCACTATTCCAATTACGTTAGTGACTCAAAAGCGCAATAATATTGGTAGTACATCGTCTGAGATCGTTCAATTAATGGGTGTACGATATGCTGTTATGCAGGAACCGAGTAAAGGAGAGAAAATTAATGAGGGTATAATGAAAGAAATAACTGGTGGCGATCCAATTCAGGGCAGAGCTTTATTTAAAGAAGCGGTAACATTTATTCCACAGTTTAAGTTAGTTGTTTGTACTAATACATTATTTGATATAAAAAGTAATGATGATGGTACATGGCGAAGAATTCGTGTTTGTGATTTTATCGCGAAATTTTTAGAAAAACCATATGAAGAAGAAGAAAAATTCCCGAAATCGGAGTATCCTTACCAATATCAAATTGATAAAAAAATCGATGAAAAATTTAATAAATGGGCACCAGTTTTAGCGGCAATATTAGTAGATATGACATATAAACTACATGGGGTAGTTAAAGACAGTGATATTGTTATGGGAAGTAGTGATCAATATCGCGAAGGACAAGATTATTTAGCGGAATTTTGCAAAGAAAAGATTAAGCAAGTGAATGGTGGTAAAATTAAGAAATCGGAATTATGGGAAGTATTTAAACAATGGTATATTATTAATTATGGTCGAGGATTACCAAAAGCGAGGGAATTAAATGAGTTTATCGATAAATTATATGGTAAATATAATGGTAAATGGTCGAATGTTTGTATAAATTATGATGATGATGAGGATGATGACTGAAGGGGGCACCCCTTCGACCCCGAGAAGCTATTTGTGGTATAGAAGGGGACAAGCAGTCCTCCCTCCGGGTTGCGACTTTACCCCTTAAACCCCGAGAAGCTATTTATTTTAGTAATTATAATTTTTTATTATAATTACTAATGGTCTAATGTTTTATTTCTCTCTATTATCATTTTTTATTCATTTTTATTTTCTTCTTTTTTCTTTTTCTTCTTCTTCTCAATAACATAATACTCTGTTTTTCGCATATGCTTAACAGCTTTTCTCTCTCCGATAAATTCTGATACATAATCTATTAAGTATTTCAATATAAAAGGAAACACCACATATAAAACAATTAAAACCCAGACTAAAATGCTCATGTATTTCTTTTCCCAAATAAATGGACCTATAACAACATATAATGCTAATAATGAATAATATAGGATCATAATAAATTTTTTATAATATTCTACATTATCTAATTGCTGATCTTCATAATAGACTTTTCTCTCGTCAGTAATAAGTTTTTTATAAAAATTATCTATATCTCTTTTTAAAGCTTCGTTTGTTTTCAGTGATTCTCTATATAATTGTTCCATTCGTGCTTCAGCGATTTTCTCAGATCTATAATTTTCTAAATCTTTGTCTACGTTATCTTTTATTTCATCTAATTGTTTTACTTTATTATTTTTGAATTTTTGAAATATCTCTCTATATCTAACTTTTAAAATATCATCTCTATAATATTCTTCGCTATCGGCTTCTAAATAATAATTTTTTTCATCTTCTTTTATTCTGTCGGGCAATTCATTATAAAGATTTTTATCTTTGTCCCATTTTTCTTTTAATATTTGAGTTTCTATTTCTTTCCACCATGCCGCCCAATCAAAACCAGATCCAGATCCAGATCCAGATCCACCTCCTCCTCCACTTAAAGAATTAATTTTATTTAATGAATTAACAACACATGAATTTTCTGACACTCCAGAGTTGACTAAATGAGTTGTTGTATTTTTTATTACATCTTCATGAGAAGTATTTTGACAACTACTACTACTATTATTACCCATGTATATATATATATAAATTATATAAATAAGGGGAGACCCCTTAAACCCCCTAGCGAGGCTCTAAATTGCACAATCAGGGTTTAAATAAGGGGAGACCCCTTAAACCCCCGAGCGAGGCTCTAAATTGCACAGTCAGGGTTTAAATAAGGGGAGACCCCTTAAACCCCCGAGCGAGGCTCTAAATTGCACAGTCAGGGTTTAAATAAGGGGAAGACCCCTTAAACCCCCGAGCGAGGCTCTAAATTGCACAGTCAGGGTTTAAATAAGGGGATAAGGGGTAAAGCCGTAGGCTGACCTCTTATCCCCTTATTTAAACCCTTATTTAAACGTCGTTTGGGGGTTTAAGGGGTAAAGCCGTAGGCTGACCTCTCCCCTTATCCCCTTATTGACACCGATTATTAACAAATTGTTGCCCACTACTACAACATTCTGGTCCTAAACATTCCCCCTTTTCTAATAATTCTAAATCTTTTAAATATTTATTATTTAATAAATCTAGATTATTTTCGTCATGTTCTATTATACCGCTATTACCATTTACATCAGCAGTAGTAGTCGCTTGATCATATTCATTAAATACCATATTATTGCGCATATACACATCAATTATTTTTGGTATTATAAATAATAATCCAATTGTTAATATTAATATTCCTAAAAGATTGGTTACGGTTGACGAAAGTATATTTTTTTGTTTTAAAATGGCAATAATTAATAATGGTAGACATAAATATACTACTAATTTTAAAATAAAATAATAAGCAGTATATTGTTCACTATAGTAAGTATTGATTTCTGTTAATCGCAAATTATTAGTATTTAAATTTTTATTTTTAGAAATTTGCTGTTTAGACCGATTTAATTGTTTCTCTGATATATTAATTAATCTGACTTGATCGTCTAATTCTTGCCTTTCTGTAGAAACTTGATCATTTAATAATAAATATATTGAATGTACTTGCGAATATAAAGATATACGTGATTGTGATATATTATTAATCTGTTCAACTATTTCTTTTTGAGAATCTATACTGGAACTATCCGACGGTAATTTTTCTAAATTTAAATATAATTCTTGCTCTAAAGTTTGTAATGATTTTATATTATTTATTAGTTGCCCTTGATTCATATTAGATGTAGTCATTATATATATATAGAGAAACTTTAAAAAAAGAAACTTTAAAAAAGTTTCATCAAAAGAAACTCAAAATACAATAAAAATTGAGGGTTAAATGGTATTCCAATAAGAGTCTCCCCTTCCTTAAACCCTTATTACGCAAATTTTGAACGTAGTTAGGGGGTTTAAGGGGTCTCCCCTTATTAGTATGAAACTCGAAGATTCGAAAATTTTGGAATAAGTTCATAAAATGTAATATAGAATACTAATAGTGCTATAACTCCTAAGACTACCATAGTTTCAAAAGTATTTGAACCAGAAGATAAAAAAGTATAATATGTTAATGCTAAAATAATTAAACAAGTTACTAACCATATCATATATTTTGTATAACTTGAAGTAACATACAATTCCGAATCTTCTAATTTATTTTCTAAATCAATCGAATTTTCGGTGTTATTAATATTTAACGAATGTTTATCTTTTTCTAAATTAGTTATATTATTGGATATATTCTGTTTTAATTGATTTAATTCTTGCTTAAGTGTTTTATCTTCGGTTGATAATTTTTTAATATCTATTAATAATTTTTTTGCTAAATTAGTTAATTTATTATTTAAATAAGATAAATTATTTAATATTTTTGGATCTACATTTATTTTATTGCACTGAGATGTTTGTGACATCTGTTTATATTCCGGAATTGTATTATATAAACTAGCTGTTAAAGATTTTGGATCAGGTTCTAAACAAGTTCTATCTCGGTTCGCCCATACTGTATCCGAATAAACGTGCTTTTTTCCTTCAATATCTATCCATGCTTTTTCGGAAGTTGATTTATTTTCAATATTAAAACCCGCTACACCACACTCTTGTCCCGCGCCCATATTTGCGCTATGCATTAATTTATTAAAATCAGCAGCAGATATATTAATTGGATTCGACGAACAAGAATTCGATCTATTTGTCCATAAATCATCATTATTATATTTCTGTGCAAATCCATAGTTATTTATATAATATTTTACTCCATTATAACTAACATTTTTCCCACCATATTTTGATATTATATCATTATATTTATTATTATCCATTAATTCTTCCATAAATAATTTATAATTTTTCGTATATAATACTAATAATTGGTTGAATTCTTTATCGATTTTAGCTACATCAGAGGCTATAACTTTGCTGTTATTAGTTGTTGAATTGTCATTCTCTAATGATTCTATAATTGATCCTATATGGGGCGATGAAGTAGTTCCAATTAAATTTAGATGAGATTTAACCTTATCTATTAAACCTGAAGTAATTTTTATAAATTGTTTACCCTGTATTAAATTTGGGTCTGTATTATTTGTATTATTTGTATTAAAATTATTAAACATTTTCTATACATTACTAATAGAAAATGTTTATAACTAACATTTATGCGTTTAATTTATTTTTATTAGAAAAACCATAAATACAACCACATACTATTATTGTCATAATTAAAATACTATTTTCGGATATTTTTTCATAATACATAAATTTTTTATCTTGTAATTCTCCGTCAGCCGCATAATCTTTGCTTTCTAAAGTATTTAATTCTTTCAATAATTTCTTATTTTGTATATTTAATTCTTTTATCATGAGATTAAATTTTTTAATTTTTATTTGAATATTTGTTATATCTTTTTCTAATTTATTTTTAGTTAATAAAATTCTATTTTCTAAATCTACTAAATTATTTATATTTTTTTGATAATCTATTAAATTTTGTTTATTTGCTGGATATATTTTATAATTAATAAATGTGTCTTCTATATTTTGTAACTTATTATCATATGCTTTATAACCTGTATCAAATGTTTGTATAAATTCATTCGGTGTTGTAATAGTCATATATATATATATTACCGAAGAACAAATTATTAAGAACAAATTCTATAATATTTACTAGTAATTGCCGTTTTACTTGATCGTTCTATTTCAAATATTTCTTTGGGGCGAATACCCATTACTTGAGATACCGGGTCAAATCTAGATATTCCTGGAATATTACGATTATCTATAATATTATATTTTTGTTTTAATTCATTAGTTTGTTCGGCGTTTAATATAGTATGTTTAGGTACTAAAACATGATTTAATATATTAAATTGTAATCTATCAATATTAATAATAGTTACAAATATATCATCATGTTCATAAATTGAACATTGTAATTTTTGTAATGGATCATTCGGTTCATCTTTAATTATAATAATTAAATCGTCGTTTTTTGATAAAACTTGTTCTATATTAAATAGGTCATCTATAAAATCATGAACATTTGCTGGTCTAATTGTTTTATCTAAATAGTATTTTATATATACTTTCTTTCCAGCTGGATCATTTAATAAAATATCTAATTGATTATTTACAAATAAAGCGTGTATTTCACTAACACTAAAACCCTTATAATCCTCCGTATTATAGCCACGAGTAGTTAATATATCTAATAATACTTTTCTAGATTTATGTATGGCTACAATCTTTTTATTTTCTGTCATTATATAATATTTATAAATTATATTTATATTTATTTTATATCAATTTTATGGGGGAGACCCCCAAACCCCCCGAGCTACGCTTAAGGGAAGACTTCTTAAATCCCCAATTGAACCCACTTGACCCCATTTGACCCCTTTGACCCCCATTGAACCCCATTAACTATGAATTGTGTAAAAATTGGTAATTTTAAACTTAAAAATGGTGAATCGTCTAAATATTATTTTGATATTAAAAGTATTTTTAATTAGGATTTTTTACATTTAGCTTGTGCTTCTCCCATAATACAATCTCCTATCATCTTGGATCCATCAATCGACCAAGAACTGCCAAATTCAGTTTTACATATGTTATTAAAATCTGCACCCCATATATGACATTTAGTAGTACCAGTTGATGGTGCTGCTGGTTTTGGTGCTGGTAGAGGTGTTTTATTAAAATAAGACGTTCCTCTAGGATAAGGTATAGATATAACCTCCCAGTCCATCTTTGGATATTTTCCTACAGCTTTATGTGAATTACTACACCAAGACAACATTCCTGTGCTATTACATCTTTTATTTTGCTCAGCCGGAGACATACCCGCAGCAATTGTAGCATTTGATTTTGCGATCTCTGCCGGTGTAGAACTTGATGTCGTATGTGGAAACGTTAGATATCCATAATTTGCCCAAGAATTAAACCCAGCTCCACCGGAACCAGTATATCCACCTTTACCATCCGGCCTAGCACATTCAGTTGATCTCTTCACATAACATCCCGGCTCAGTTGGTTTAGCTACCGATGCTATTTTTTTACATTTAGATTGTTTTTGCCCCGAAGAACATGTTCCGTCAAACGCGTCACCGTCAATAGTCCACTCCATACCAAATTGAGATTTACATTTTAGATTAAAATCTTCGGTTGGTAAATAACATAACGTTGTATTTGGTGCGGCTTTTAAATCCGCGGCATTATCATTAGTTGGATCAGAAAAATCTACTAAACCTCCCGCTGTATCCGACACAATTTCAGGACAATTCATTTCTACCGGAATTTGACCAAGAGATTTACATTCTTTATATTCTTGTTCCAATCCTTCTCTATAATTAAATAAATTATATACTAAATATAAAACTAATATTATACATAATAATATAACCATATTATTTCTTGTAATTAATTTACTATATTTATTTGACATATATACTAAATTAATATTTTAATAAAAATATTATTTATATTTAATATTATACCTTATTACAACATTATACCTTATTACAACATTATACCTTATTACAACATTATACCTTATTACAACATTATACCTTATTACAACATTATACCTTATTACAACAATCGGTTTTTAAAGTATTCCATTTTGTAATATTCTTCCCTAATTCACATACACTTTTTAATTTTAATCTATTAATTAATTCTGCGTTTTTTGAGTTATGTTTACATAATTCGGAAATTTGATTATTTGTTAATTGTTTAGTTATTAAATTTCCTGTTCCGGTTCCAATGACATTACTTAATATTGAACCGTTCTTATGTTTTATATCACTACTTAATGTCGGAAAACATATTGTGTGAATTCCTGAACCACCAGACGGTTGACGACCATCGATTGATTTATTTGTTTTACATTGATTTACCGGTAATTCCATTTTACTCTTCATATAATATGGTGCTTCGGCGTTCCCTCGATATTTTGCGGCATTTGCCCCATTTTGTCCCCAATTTTCTTTAAGATTACTTGCTGCTTTTTGAATAGTATCATATTTTAATTTTACAATACGATTACTACTTGTAACCGCGCCTTCTTTTGAAAATCCTGGATTATTCGGTTTATATATAACTTGAACTGCATTATTATTATCGGCACAACAATTTGTACTATTGAAATTCTGTGCGTTCGGTGGTGTTATATTACTTAATGTTTGATTTTGATCGTATAATTTAACGCGACTTTTAAGATATGCTTTCGATGTAGTATAATATTTTTTACTTACTATAGTTGATGCTGGGCGCGTGATCCGTGCAGGATTTAAAATTGTTACTTTTTTTTTGTTTTCTGTGTCTGTCCAACAATTATCCGAAGTTTCAAATAATCGGTCAAACGTTGATTGACTATCTTTGCTAATATAATTTTTCATATTATGTGAGCAATTTTCACAATCCGATAGATTACTTACTAAATGATTTGATCCTCCGGGTCGATCCATAACTTGACTAACGCTAACTTTTCTAGAAGTGTTTTTTGCGCCTTGACTTGGTATTAATTGTTTGCGCCAATGCTTCAAAGGATTTGCCTTACCAGTATATTTTTGATTTAAATTAGGTTTTATTAAAACCGGGTTTGAATTTGTGGGAACAGCAGAACTAGTTGTGTAATTTCTATCTTCTAGATTACTTTCTGAATTACTTTCTGAATTACTTTCTCCTTTCCATGATATATATGGCTGTTTTTGTAATCCAGACATATTAAATGGTAAATTTGTCATTCTTATATTAAACTTTTATAAAAAATTTAGACAAAATACAAACAAACTTTAAAAAAGTTTAGACAAAATACAAACAAACTTTAAAAAAGTTTAGACAAAATACAAACAAACTTTAAAAAAGTTTAGAGAAAATACAAACAACCAGTAAATGCGTCCGAGTAAATGGGGGTTTCTGCATAATCAAGTTTATCTTTTAATTGGGATGTGCTGATACATCTATACCCGTTATAATTTATTTCTTTTAAATTTTTGCAACCACTAAAGCATGTTTTACCAAAAATTGCCGTGGATGTAATGCCTGAAGTGTAGCTGGTTATAATTTTTTCCAACTTACCAGTAAAAGTAACACTACTTAAGTCAGAACAACCTTGAAATTGTCCATAGGCTGCCCTCCTGTGATCGGTGTCAATACCTTCACCAATCTCACCAATCTCACCAAGGTATTTCAAACTAGGAGGGAATATTATAGTTTTTAAGTTTAGACATTCAGCGAAAGCATAATCGAATATCTGCGTTAATTGTGAATTACTTAAATCAATATAATTAAGGTTTTCTAAGACAGACCATCTAAAAACATTAGACTGCAATGTTGTAACTGTATTAGGTAATATTAAATTTGTTAATTTTTTGCACCCAGAAAATGTATACCAATCAATCTCTGTCAATCCTGAACTTGGATCAAATGTAACATTTTGTAACTTTACACAATTCTGGAAACAACCAAACGGATTTTTATTAGCGTCTATATTAGCTTCTATACGGGTAACATTTTTCCCTATATGAACCATCGTCAAATCCTCTTTACTGATACCGACCGAGTAGACATTTTTACCATCTTGATAATCCGAATATTTTATTACACTTTTCTTTGAATAATTTATAGCACCTATGTCTGGTTGAATATAAATTTCACCGTTTAAGGCCGTACTAAACATTGTATAATTTGGATAAAAAAGTGTTGCCCCCCAAAACGCTACATCATCCACAACAATATCACTTATATCAGAAAGGGCTTCCATATTATTATACACACTAGTACCCCTATTGATGGTAGTTAAATTTTTACAACAAGCAAAACACCACGTTTTAAAGTTCGTGACATCATCTGTATTTAAAATTGTTACAGTTTCTAAGCTATAACAGCGTTGGAAAATCCAACCACCTTTTAACACTGCCTTTGGTGGTAATGTTATTGTTTTGAATTTACAAAAAGCGAAAGTACTACCTATAATTGATACTAACTTTGAAGAAGTTATATCATTAAAAGAAACTTCAGTCAACTCAAAGCAAGTATGAAAGGCGTTATGATCTATTAATGTAACCGATTTAGGTATTGTTATTGTTTTTAACTGAGTGCATCCTTGAAATGCACTATCACTAATATTATTTAAGCTACTATCGGAGATGTCATAAAATTCAACACTTACTAAATTCGTATATTCAAAAAAGCACTTTGATTTAATCACATCTACGTATGTCGATATTATAATGCTACTTATGGTATTGGGAAATACACCAGAAATATTAGACAACTCGGTAGAATATCTTTGATCATAATTTGTAGCGATTGTTTGCTTCATTGAGTTTGTAGAAAATGGCGTAGAAAATGAATTACTACAAATATCAATGCCAGGAATTGTTTTAAATGCTTTTAAGCTATTATATGATAAGTCATTATGTCTTATTACACTTAGTTTTGGGGTTTCAGAGAAAGCTTTATCATTAATATATTCTAACTTAGATCCATTTATAAATATAATGTTTGATAAACGAATGCACCATTTAAAAGCATTATTTATTGATACTAGGTTGTTAGGAAGAGATATTCCGGTGAGCGAACTGCAATTATCAAATGCTGAGTCGTCAATTTTATTTAAGCTACTATCGGAGATGTCATAAAAAAAAACGTTCTCTAATGAAACACACCTATAAAAAGTATTATGTCCGATACTAGTCACGTTAGGCGATATCATAAGACTTATTATATTGCTATTTGAGAAGTCTCCACTAAGATTCTTGGACTCTGTAGAATAAAAATTAGGTTTTTTATCTACGCAGATTGTTTGCGTCATTGGGTTTGTAGAAAATGGCGGAGAAAATGAATTACTACAAATATCAACAGTAGCCTGTTCTGCTTTAAATGTCGAGTCAAAACGGGTCATAAACGCTTTTAAGCTAGTATATGAAATGTCAGAACATCTTATTACTTCTAAACTGCTACAGTCATTGAATGCATGAGCATCAATTTTTTGAATCGTCGGTGGTATACTTATTGATTTTAAGTTGTAACAACCGGCAAATGCATTTTTTCCAATCTTTTCTAATGCAGAGGATGAGATGTCATCACGAATAGAAACATATATTAGAGTGTCTTGCGTGATAAAACTATTATAGAACGCGTTATCACATATATCTGTAACATGTGGTGAAAGACTAACACTATATAAGGAATAAAATTGTTTACTCCATAGATCCTTAGTAATAATTGTTTCCCTGGTGTCGTGGTAGCTGAAATCGCCTTGCTGATTTTTCATGATAAAGACGGTTGATTCTATATCTGGTTCTGGTTCTGGTTCTGGTTCTGGTTCTGGTTCTGGTTCTGGTTCTGGTTCTGGTTCTGGTTCTGGTTCTGGTTCTGGTTCTGGTTCTGGTTC
>Ga0209533_1003637_pt1 | contig 13621 bp, 11 predicted proteins | sample COG_04_FD_184748 | JGI IMG/M metagenome (GOLD analysis project Ga0209533, IMG submission 184748) | Pelagic Microbial community sample from North Sea - COGITO 998_met_04 (SPAdes) (version 2) | ecosystem: Environmental > Aquatic > Marine > Neritic zone/Coastal water | place: Helgoland, sampling... | reverse complement strand
AAAACACATCATATAAAAAAGTAGAACGAAATACGCTAAACAATAAGTTTGGAACAAGAGAACAGCATAAAATGAAAAAGACAGACTTAAAATGTAGCTATTTTGCCAATCGCACAAATAAATAGTAATTCCTATGATCGGCTAGAAAATAAAAATTCGCAAAAATGATACACTTTCTATTAGTGAGAAAAATCGTGAAGCAAAAAAAAAGCCGAAACATAAGTTTCGGCTCTTTTTTAATTGTATGAGTTATTTACTACTTCTTCAACCAAGGAGTTGAGCTTGTAGATCCATTCGAAATAGTTTTAAGAATGTAAACACCTAATTCTAAATCAGCAACTTCAAGTTGGAAAGAACCATTACCGTTAGATTGAAGTGTTCTTGAAAGAACAACAGCACCTAAAGTATTTACAACTTGAACGTCAACAAGATCAATTGAGTTATTGAACGTAATATTAAGTACATCAGTAGCTGGATTCGGGTACACATTTACATTTGCAACCTCTAAATCTATAAGACTAAGAGTTTCTACAACAAGTGTGTCTGAATCCGAACACTCTCCATTAGAAACTTCTACAACGTATGTACCATTAACAGAAGGTACTAAAGCAGATGAATCAGAGATGATAGAATCGTTAAGATACCATGCATAAGTTACAACAGAATCTTCTGGGCTTACGTTCGTGTTTAAAGAATAGTCTAAGAATTGAATAGTAATATCAACACTTAAAGTATAACAAGATGCATCATCTACGTTAGCTAATGAATTGTAATTACATGCTAAACTGTCAGTACAACCTGAAACTATAAGTGAAGTACAAGATCCATCATCAGTGTTAGCAGATGCGTCAAACTCAAGATAAAGAGGATCAGTACAACCTTCTACAACAGCGATACAAGAACCGTCATCTTCTGTCGCATCAGCATTAAAGTTGAAAGCCGTATCGGCAGTACAACCAAATACTTCCAATTCATCACATACACCATCTTCATCTGCATCAGCTAAACACTCTGAATCACAATTGTAAAATTCTACTGGTAATTCACACTGACCCTCAAGTTCAACAGAAGCAATAGAGTCAAAATTACATGCGTTAACATCCATACATCCAGAATAAATACATAAAGAATTGTCTGCAGTGTTCACATTTGCATCGTAGTTATTAGCAGTTAAATCTGTACAACCTACAACAATTAGGTTTATACACATTGTTGAATCTGAAACATTTGCAGCAGCACTATACTCTAAGTAAGTTGAGTCCATACAACCTTCAGAAATTAAGGTAATACATGCATCTTCAGTATCTACAGTTGCAGTAACGTCGTACTCTAGGTAATTGATATCCATACAACCTTCGTTAAACATACAAGATGCATCAGATACATTTGCCATAGCATCGTAGTTTGTAGCATAAGATACAAGACAACCAAGAACTTTAGCAATACACAAAGTAGAATCAGATGTAGTAGCTAAATCATTGTAATTTAAAGCATCAACATCAGTACAACCAGAAACTACAAGAGTTAAACAAAGCGCTTCTTTAGAAACATTTGCATCTGAATTGTATTCAGTGTAATCAATATTAGAACAACCTTCTACAATTACAGTAACACATGATGAAGCAGCTTCGATAGAAGCAGCGGCATTGTACTCGATATAAGTATTATCCATACAACCAATTACCTTTAAAGTAGTACAAGATGCATCGTCTTTGTTTGCATCTGCAGTGTACTCTTCGAACTGAATATCTGTACAACCCTCTACTATTAAAGTTTCACAAGAACCATTATCAGTATTAGCCAATTCCTTATACTCAAGGAAAAGTACATCTAAACAACCTGTTACAACAGCTTCACAGGAAGCATCGTCTGTATTGGCAGCAGCATCGTAATTGAAAGCTAGTGCATCTGTACAACCGTTTACAACAGCTTCACAAGAAGTATCATCTGTATTGGCGGCAGCATCAAAATTAAATGCTAATGAATCTGTACAACCATTTACAACAGCAATACAAGAAGCGTCATCTGTATTGGCAGCAGCATCGTAATTGAAAGCTAGTGCATCTGTACAACCGTTTGCAACAGCTTCACAAGAAGAATCATCTGTATTGGCAGCAGCATTATAATTAAAGGCGGCAGCATCTAAACAACCAGTTACAACAGCTTCACAAGAAGCGTCATCTGTATTAGCGGCAGCATCGTAATTAAATGCTAATGCGTCTGTACAACCGTTTGCAACAGCTTCACAAGAAGTATCATCTGTATTGGCGGCAGCATCAAAATTAAATGCTAATGAATCTGTACAACCTAAAGCAACAGCTTCACAAGTATCGTCATTATCTGTAGCTTCTATATTAAAGTTAAATGCTAGAGGATCTGTACAACCAAGAACAACTACTGGGTATTCACATACCGGTTCATCAGACGATGGCTCAACAAAATCTACTAGATCAGCCACATATTGAGCACTTGATACATCTGCAAATGGGAAGTAATTTAACGCAAATGCATCAATACAAACCGCAGCAACTGATTTACCGAAAATATCAAATTCACATGAAGTAGGATCTGTATCTGTGTTTGCTAAAGGATTGAAATTTGTGATAACTGCTTCATCATAAATACAACCTTCTACAACTGCAATACAAGTATCAAGTGTATTAGCAGTAGCATCGTAATTAAATGCAGTAGCATCCGTACAACCTAAAAGTACTGGAGTACAAGTGTCGTCTTCAGTATTAGCTGAAGCGTTGAAGTTAAAAGCTAAAGGATTGGTACAACCGTTTACAACAGCTTCACAAGAAGCATCATCTGTATTCGCAGCAGCATCAAAATTAAATGCTAATGAATCTGTACAACCTAAAGCAACAGCTTCACAAGAAGCATCATCTGTATTGGCAGCAGAATCAAAATTAAAAGCTGAAGGATTAGTACAACCTTCTACAACATCCAAACAAGAATCGTCGTCTGTATTGGCCGCAGCATTGTAATTAAATGCAGCAGCTTCTGTACATCCGTTTACAACAGCAATACAAGAATCATTATCTGTATTGGCAGTATCAACGTAATTAAATGCAGCGGCGTTTGTACAACCTAACACAACATCGATACAAGAACTATCATCCGTATTTGCAGCGGCGTTATAATTAAAAGCAGCAGCTTCTGTACATCCTAAAGCAACAGCTTCACAAGAATCATCATCTGTATTGGCAGCAGCATCGTAATTAAAAGCTGAAGGATTGGTACAACCATTTACAACAGCAATACAAGTATCAAGAGTATTGGCAGCAGCATTGTAGTTAAATGCAGAAGCATCTGTACAGCCATTTAAAACAGCTTCACAAGAACCATTCTCTGTATTTGCATCAGCATTGTAATTAAATGAACCTTCAACCATACAACCTTCTACTTTAGCAATACAAGAAGAATCATCCGTGTTAGCAGATGAGTTAAAATTATAAGCAAGTGAATCAGTACATCCTTCTAGAACGGCGATACAAGAACCGTCGTTTGCTGAAGCATCTTCATTGTAATTAAAGGCATCTGGGTTTGTACAACCTCCAATAATGATACAAGAATTATCGTTTGTATTGGCAGCAGCATCAAAATTAGTTGCAGAAGCATCTGTACAACCTTCTAAAACAGCTATACAAGAGCCGTCGTTTGTATTGGCAATAGAATCGTAATTAAATGCTGAAGCATTTGTACATCCATTTACAACGTCAATACAAGAACCATCATCGGTATTTGCGTTTGGGTTAAAGTTAAAAGATTCAGAATCAGAACAACCAGTTACTTGTTGTTCTTCAACAACAATAGAATAATTATCAAAATCTAAAACGTTTTGACGTGTTACTAGATCGTCGGTATTAAAAATTAAGTTAGATCCAAAAGCCTCGGCTGTTCCGGCACCACTAACCTTTACGGTTAAAGGATAAGTACCAACAGAGGCATTTTCTACTGATCCGAAGATTGTTATACACGTTTCTTCTCCTGCGAGAACGTATGAACTACCATTATTTGCCCAACTTAGGCCAAGTGGAAGACCTTCTATGTCTCTTATAAATAATGTATCAACTGATACAGTTGTAATTTCCAAACCATCATAAGAGATAGGCTCAGCAAAAGTAGTGTCTGTTGGAGCAACCAAACTAAGCACAACTTCATATGCAGTACTTGCATAAACAGTAGGTAAATCATGGTTTTGACTTGGACCAGTTACTGCTCCATCTACATATATGTAGGGTGCAGACTGCTGCATGTCATCAGCAGGAACACATTGAGCAAAAGTTACACAAGTGCTAACAATAAAAATTGATACTAATGAAAATAAATTTTTCATAACGATATTGGGGGTTATAGGTTTTTATTTTGGCTGTTTCAATACAACCAAGCCGCAAAAATAATTAAATATCTTTTATAAGCATCAGTAAATATAGGCTTTTTTTAAAAACACATGAATTGTTTATTAAAAAAATCATATTTAATTGATCGTACATTAATTTAACAGAACACCTAACTCACTAAAATTAGCCCAGTAATTAATATTAAAACCCCTAAATATTGGAGAGACACAAGCGGTTATTACTCAGAACTAAAAGAATGCAAAAAAAATCTATAAGAAAATTTTCTAAAAATTATTTAGGAATGGAGCCATGTTTTTAAAAAATAGGTAAGAAATTATTAATGGTATTTTTGCATAACTTTTAATATAATTAATTATACATTTGTTGTGTTTGTGGAATAAATGTAGCGTTGAGTTGAATCAAATTCTAAAAATGAGCGCCAAATACCTACTAATCTACTTAGAATCAAATTAATACTATAAGATATACTTCATGTCAAAAACTTTCACACTTATTGAACTGGACCGTATAATAGAAATGGCTTGGGAGGATCGTACCCCATTTGAGGCTATAAAACTTCAATTTGGCTTACCCGAAAAAGAAGTCATAAAGGTAATGCGCGGAAATCTTAAAGAATCTAGCTTTAAGCGCTGGCGTAAAAGAGTACACAGTGGCGTTAGTCAGAAACATTTACACAAAAGAAGTCCAGAGATTTCTCGATTTAAATGCACGCGACAAAGAGCCATATCAGGTAACAAGATAAGCAAACGTTAAATGGACTTATTTAAAAAACAGACGACTCAATTCCCTGTCGCCTATTCGGAAATTATGCAACGTATTCGGAATATTGACCCAGTTAACTACCGAGCATCTCGCAACTACATAAATGGAGCAGTAAGTTATTTATCACCGTACATTTCTAGAGGCGTAATTTCTACCAAGTTTGTTTTTAACGAATTGTTAAAGAAAGGATACAAGCCAGTTCAAATAGAAAAATTTATACAAGAGCTAGCCTGGAGAGATTATTGGCAGCAAGTATGGATTGCAAAAGGGACTGCAATTAATGATGACTTAAAGCATACACAAGTACCCGTTTCAAATTCAGGCATCTCAAAAGCAATTAACCAAGCCGAAACAGGAATTGAAGCACTAGACAAATCGATTGAAGAATTGTACTTAAAAGGTTACATGCACAATCATTTACGTATGTATACAGCAGCTGTTGCATGTAATATGGGGCAAAGCCACTGGAAAGCTCCTGCAAAATGGATGTATTACCATTTGTTAGATGCAGATTGGGCAAGCAATGCACTCAGCTGGCAATGGGTTGCAGGTGCAAATGCAAACAAAAAGTACGTAGCCAATCAAGAAAACATTAACAAGTACTGTTTCACAAAACAAAAAGATACTTTCTTAGATGTTCCGTACGAAGCCTTTGCCGCTATGGAAATCCCGGAAGTATTAGTAGAAACAGAAACCTTGAATTTAAAAACACCCTTACCCAACAACATAGCATTACGTATTGATAAAGAGCGCCCTACCCTACTCTATAATTATTACAATTTAGACCCTAAGTGGAAAAATGAGCTTTTGGCAAATAAAATTTTAATACTAGAGCCTACTCATTTTGAGGAATACCCAATTTCTCAAAACAGCCTAAATTTTATGCTTGAGCTTGCACAAGAAAACATTCCAAACATCCAGGTTTACGTTGGCGAATTCGATCATCTTAAAAAATCACATCACCTAAAAGATATCTATTACAAAGAGCACCCACTTAACAATCACTATACCGGAATAGAAGAACCTCGCGATTGGATGTTTGAGGTGCAAGGATACTACCCTTCCTTTTTTGCCTTTTGGAAAAAATGCAAAAAACAACTAAACTATTGAAAAAGCAACCTTTAAATATTGTTTGGTTAAAACGAGACCTCAGATCGCAGGACCACGAACCTCTGGCAAAAGCAGAAATGGCCTCGCTACCTTACTGCATCATCTATTTATTTGAGTCTGAGCTCTTAAAACAGCCAGACACGAGTACCAGACATATGCAGTTTGTGTATCATTCTATTAAGGCGCTAAACAAAAGCCTAGTTCCATTCAACAGAGAGGTGACAACTTTTTATGGAAACGCCCTTGATGTTTTTGAATATTTAAAAACAAATTTTGAACTAAGCACCATTTACAGCTATCAAGAAAGTGGCACAAAAGCTACTTGGCTTCGCGATAAAAACATCCATACTTTTTGCAAGCAAAATAATATCACATGGCAAGAGTTTCAAAGAGACGGCATTTTACGTGGCATTAAAAACAGAAACTCTTGGAACAAGCAATGGCATGCAAAAATGCATACACCCATCATTCAAAATCGTTATTCGGTTTCCACAGAAAAAACAATCAAACATCCTTTTACAATACCCCTGCAGTTAGAAACACAATTAAAGGAATACCCAAAAGAATTTCAACCAGGAGGAGAACAGAATGCTTGGCGCTATTTAAATTCTTTTGCCCAGCAAAGAGGCTTTAATTACCAGAGACACATTTCCAAACCTACCCAAAGTAGAGTATCCTGTAGTAGGATGTCTCCTTATCTAGCCTGGGGAAACGTTAGTATAAAACAAGTCTTCCAATTTATTGGAACGCATCTAAACGGAACAAATAACAGCAGAGCCTTTTCGGCTATGTTAACCCGATTGCACTGGCATTGTCATTTCATTCAAAAATTTGAAGTAGAATGCACTTACGAAACCCAATGCATTAACAAAGGGTACGAACTCTTAACACATCAAAAAAACGAAGCCTTTATAACAGCTTGGAAAACAGGTACAACTGGCTACCCTTTAATTGATGCCTGTATGCGAGCAGTTAAAAAAACCGGATGGATCAACTTTAGAATGCGCGCTATGGTGGTTTCCTTCTTAACGCTTAATCTAGATCAAGACTGGCGAGATGGCGCCTACCACCTAGCCAAACAATTTTTAGATTACGAACCGGGCATACATTACCCTCAGTTTCAAATGCAGGCAGGCACAACCGGAATCAATACCGTACGTTTGTACAATCCAGTTAAAAACTCGCAAGAACACGACCCGGATGGCGTATTTATTAAAAAATGGATTCCAGAACTCAGCAATGTACCAAAAGCGCACATACATGAACCCTGGAACATGACCGCTATGGACCAAGTATTTTGCGAGGTCGCTGTTGGTAAAGACTACCCAAAACCTATCGTAGATTTGCAAAAAAGTGCAAGCAGTGCGCGAGCTAAAATTTGGGCACACAAAAAACATCCGGCTGTACAAAAAGAAAAATTACGCTTGCTGCAAACTCATGTGAATGCGAGATAATGAAAAAACAGCACCTACCTCATAAAATATGTACTGTTTGTAAAAAACCCTTTGCTTGGCGCAAAAAATGGGAGAAAAATTGGAACGAAGTAAAATATTGCAGCGAACGTTGCAGAAGAACCAAATGAAACAAATAAACATCGTCTTTCCGAATCAATTATTTAAGGAGTCCCCTTTATTTGAAAACCAAGGACCCATTTACCTAATTGAAGAATATTTATTCTTTAAACACTACCCCTTTCACAAACAAAAGATTGCCTTTCATAGAGCTTCCATGAAAAGGTATGCAGATTTTATACAAAGCGAAAAAAACATAGAAGTTCATTACATAGAAGCCACTCAAAACATTTCGGACATCCGTTTGCTTATTCCTCAACTAAAAGAACAAGGCATCGAACACATCAACTACATAGACCCGGTAGACAATTGGCTGCAAAAAAGAATACGCAAAGGACTAAAAGAAACTAAAATAAGCGCAACACAAGTAGCCTCCCCTTTATTTTTAAACACCAAAGAAGACCTGTCTGCTTTTTTTAGGCCCGATAAAAAAAAATACCATCAAACTACTTTTTATACCGATCAGCGTAAAAAAAGAAACATCCTAATGGAGACCAACGGAAAGCCAATGGGTGGAAAGTGGACATTTGATACGGAAAACAGAAAAAAATATCCGGCTAAAAAAACACCTCCTTCAATTCAGTTTCCAGATGTAGACGACTATTATTTGGAAGCCAAAACCTATGTAACACAAAACTTTGCACATCATTTAGGAAGCCTAACAGAATACGCTTTATACCCTACAAGTTTCCAGGCGAGCGAAGCGTGGCTCCAACAATTTTTTGAACAACGTTTTATGGATTTTGGGACTTACGAAGACGCTATTGTTACTGAAAATTCCATATTAAACCACAGTGTACTTACCCCAATGTTAAACGTGGGCTTACTCAAACCCAAACAAATTATTGACGCCTGCTTGGTCTATGCCAAAGAAAACAACATACCGCTAAACTCTACCGAAGGCTTTGTAAGACAAATTATAGGTTGGAGAGAATTTGTTAGAGGCATATACGAAAGCCGAGGAAGTGAGGAACGAACCACTAATTTTTGGAAATTTAAAAAAAAGATTCCCGCTTCGTTTTACAACGGAACCACCGGTATTCCTCCCGTTGACCAAACCATAAAAAAAATACTGAAAACCGGCTACTGCAACCATATAGAACGTTTAATGGTACTGGGTAATTTTATGATGTTATGTGAGTTTGACCCCGATGAGGTTTACCGATGGTTTATGGAACTTTTTATAGATTCTTACGATTGGGTAATGGTAACAAACATCTACGGAATGAGTCAATTTGCAGATGGTGGATTAATGGCAACAAAACCGTACATTAGTGGAAGCAACTACCTAATGAAAATGAGTAATTACAAAAAGGGCGAATGGCAAGCAACCTGGGACGGACTTTTTTGGCGCTTTATGCACCAGCACAGAGACTTCTTTTTAGCAAACCCAAGACTGGGAATGTTGGTGCGAATGTTTGATAAAATGCCTAGTGAAAAACAACAAAAACACCTAGAAAATGGAGCAGCCTATTTGGGAATCCTAAATTAAAAAACATGGGGGCATACAATAACAAAAAAAAATGCATCATACACATTATTGGCGCTGGCATTAGCGGACTTACAGCTGCCAAAGTATTAGAGGAAAAAGGTTTTTACCCAATAGTTCTGGAAGCTACTGATCGGGTGGGTGGAAGAGTGAAAACAGATGTGATAAATGGCCATCAAATGGACCATGGTTTTCAGGTGCTACTTACTGGATACCCAGCAGCCCAAAGGTATTTAAATTACGAAAAGCTAAACTTGCAAAAAATTGCACCCGGCGCTGCAATTTTTAAGAACAAAAAACAAAAAATTATTGGAGACCCACTAAGAGATTTATTCTTCTTACTACCTACCCTATTTTCTGGAATTGGAAATTTTCAAGACAAAATCAAAATACTACAACTAAATGCAGAACTAAAGAAAAAAAGTCTGCTCGCTATTTTCTCAACACCATCGGAAAAAACGAGTACCTATTTAACGAAATTTGGATTTTCTAAAAATATGATTTCCAATTTTTTCAAACCTTTTTTTAGCGGTATTTTTCTAGAAACAAAACTGGAAACCTCGAGCAGAATGTTTGAGTTTGTGTATAAAATGTTTGGAGAGGGTTATGCCACAATACCAAAGTCTGGAATGGAAGCCATACCCAAGCAATTGCTAAAACAACTAAAAAAAACGACCTTTAAATACAACACAAAAGTAGCTGAGGTAAACGAAGGTGAAATTGTACTCGAAGATCAAACTAAAATAAAAAGCCATTTCACCCTAATTGCAACGCAAGCAAGCCACTTGGTACCCAATTTAAATACGCAAAGCATTTCGTGGAAATCATGTGTAAATTTTTACTTTGAAACCGAGAAAAGAACAATTAAAAAACCGCTCATAGGCCTTATTGCACAGCAAGACTCTTTGGTAAATAATATTTTTTACACTACAAGTATTGCTACTAAAACAAGGGCAAAAAAAGAACTGCTTTCGGTTACCGTAATAGACACACAAAACCTAAGTAAAGAAACTCTTTTGAAACAAGTAAAAAAAGAACTAAAAGAGCTGTGTGGAATTGATGCAGATCAACTTGTAAAACAATACACCATACCAATGGCACTCCCAAATTTAGCCAATTTAACTCACGAATTAGATCCTATTGATACCCAAGTTGGAAACACCCTTTTTGTAGCCGGAGACACGCTTTTAAATGCCTCCTTAAACGCTGCATTTATTGCAGGAGAAATGGCTGCTTTAAGACTGGCAAAAGTGGCTTCAAAAAGAAGGTAAAAATCCAATCCCCAATATTTTTATGTAGTAGTAGTAGTAGTAGTAGTAGTAGTATGCACCCTCACATAATATGAGTAGCATTACCTATTTTATGTATTAATATATATTTATACATTTGTATTCTATAATACTAACTTAATAAATAATACTATGAAAAATATTTTAGGAATCCTAACCATTACTCTAGTTCTGGCTGCATGCGATAAAGAGCAAAAGTTAACTGAAAACTTAGAACTCACAAAAAATTCAAATGAGTTTATAATAAACGATTCAACAATAGAAAAAATAGGAGAATACCACAACGAAAGCCTATCCAAAGCATTTAAAAATTTTGATTGGAATAGCGACAACCACAGAAAAGAATTACTCCACCAAATTAAAATAAATGACATAGAATTCGATGAAGCTAAAGAATGGAATCTAAAACAAACGCAGGAGGAAAACACAAAAGAAAATTTAGCTATACTTGAAGAAAAAATGAGTTTGATAGGATTTTCATATATTCAACAATCATTAGAGCTAACTGAAAGCGTAAAACACTGCTCTAGTTTCTCTGAAGATATAAAACACTTAAAAAAACAAGTAATGGTAAGTTATGAGAATAAAGAAATCAGTAGTGTTGAAGTAAATTCTATTCTTGTTACTTTTGGAATACTAGACTACTCTGCTCGTTTTTGGGCACCTATTGATAAAGGCGGGATTAGTGAAGGCTACAAAATTTTAACCCAAGCAAATGGACTTAGCGAAAATAGTCGTGTTCGGTTTAATTGGACAAAAGCAATGATAGGCGATGGCCTTTCTGGTGGTACAGGAATGTTAAGCGTATTTGTTATTGGAGCTTTTGGTGGCCCAATATAGGTTGGATAGGGTTGGTTTCGGTAGCAGGAAATGCAGCTTTTGCATCTGGTTTTGGGGGTCTACTGTAACAATGAGTCATGAAAGAATTTATTAAAAAACATGCACTATTTACGATTATCATCCCACTATTTATTGGATCAGTATTTGCTTCGATTGGAGTTTTTTACATTTCTGACTATTTACATGTAACAGAAGGAAATTTCAACAACAAAGAGAGTATTGAAAATACAATTTTACTGTCATTAATTATAGGATTTTCAGGTATAATTCCTGGATTAATTGCTCTGTATCGTCTCAAAAAAACATCAAAAAGGACTAAATAAATTTAGACAAGGACATACCTATGAAAATAGTCGTGTTTGGTTTGATTGGAGAAATGCAATGAAAACAGATGGTATTTCTGGCGGTACAGGAATGATAGGGGTGGCTGTTATTGGAGCTTTTGGTGGCCCAATAGGTTGGATAGCGTTGGTTTCGGTAGCAGCAAATGCAGCAGTTGGTTCAGGTATAATAGGTTGTTTAAGAAAATAAATATGACGATTTTCAAAAAATACTTTTGGCTCATCTTAGTGCTGCACTACGTTATAACTTTTTTCGTCTATATAGGTGGGTTTTACATAACCGAAATTAACTTTACAGAAGGTAATTTTGATAACGAAGAGAACTTTAATTCTTTGGTCATCGGCTCATTAATTTGCTCTTTTATATCATTAAGTATACCAATACATCTCAGGTATATTCTATCTAAAAAGAAATAAAAAATTGTTTTGAGAACAGGCGACCAAAACCTTATTTCTCGCTTGATAAGCAACTAAAAAAAACAATAGACAATTTTAAAATTAACCATAATCTATGAAAATTAATAAAACTAAGTTCTGGTGGATAATCTTAATCATACTGTTGTTTCCCATGCTATTTCTTGCTTCAATAGGAGTTCTATATTTTATAAATCAGAACTATTTTGACAAAGAAAATATAGAGGCAACATATACGTTTTCATTAATGATTGCTGCTGTAGGTGAAGTAGCTGGAATTTACTTTTTAAAAAAAGTAAAGAAAAATGTAACTTTTTAATTCTAAACTAAATTATTGAAATGAACTAAATGAGTTATGGCAGGTGCTGTAATGTTGGCATATTGGTGGAAATCAAGAGGATGTTAAATGAATTAGTATGAAAAAAGGAATTATAGCGAAACAATTTAAGAACAAACAGCATACAAACTTAGTTAAAGAGCTCATTCGAGTTTTAGTGTACTTACTTATTGTTCTATTATACTTGTTTACAGGAATTATTGGAGGCATCATTGCACTATTCCATTTTATTCTCATTTTACACGATTCTAAAAAATATGGCATGAGTCGTTTCGTAAATAAAATAATAAGAACAAAAAATTAACAAATCTTTATGCTTATATACTAATTTAAATATGTATTTTTGTATTTACTTAAATTAAGTATGAATAAATTTATTAAAAGACATCTGATTGTAGCAGTTCTAATTGTTTTATTTATGGGAACTGTATTTGCCTGTATAGGCACATTCTATATATGCGATTATATGAGTGTAACTAAAGGACATTTTAATAATGCAAACCGTTTTGAAAGAACAATTTTAATCTCACTAGTAATAGCGATAACTTTAAATAGTCCTTTACTATTCATCTGGTCTAGGAAAATCAAATTAAAATTAAAAAACAAAAGAAGGGTCATGAATTCGCATTGGATTACGAGTAACAGAAACGGATATTATAAAATTAGGTAATCTCAACATCAAAAATGCTGCATATGTACAATTTTAAATTATGTAATACGAGCGTAAAGCTGCTGTAATATTATTTTGAGAATCTAATTGAACTGGTTGTTCAATATAAATTGAAAACAGTATTTCATACCATACTAAATATTCCATTTAACCTATTATATGTCTTTTTTTAAAAAGAACTTTTGGATTATCGCAATCGCCAATTTTGTTTTTAGTTTTTTAATTTTTATTGGTATTTTTCATATGACTGATTATTCCAATGCAACTGGAATTTATGTTGTAGATCAAAATAGATTTTGGTTTTTAGTGCAAAAATCATTAATCGGATCTTCTATCCTGTTTTCTATACTCGTATTCTACAGATTTTATTATTTGAAAAACTTGAAATAACAGGATATATAGAAGTCTTAAATACAAATAACTTTACTTTC
>Ga0209533_1003634_pt1 | contig 13626 bp, 11 predicted proteins | sample COG_04_FD_184748 | JGI IMG/M metagenome (GOLD analysis project Ga0209533, IMG submission 184748) | Pelagic Microbial community sample from North Sea - COGITO 998_met_04 (SPAdes) (version 2) | ecosystem: Environmental > Aquatic > Marine > Neritic zone/Coastal water | place: Helgoland, sampling... | reverse complement strand
GAAAAAGAGCACGAAACGGTGAAAGTCGATTTCGTTGTCGGCGCCGTTATTGAAATTGGCATGCAGCTCACCGTAACCACCAATCGAGGTGTTGGTATACCACGCGGGCATGTTGAAGGCACTGTCGCCGAATTCTTCGACGGCGATTGAGGTGGCTTCGACCTGCTGCTGAGTTGCTTTGAGCTGAGCGAGTGCAGTGCTGGCTTCAGCTTTGGCGCTCGCGGCTGCAGTCTTGGTAGTCGCGAGTTCCGTGCGAGTCGTGACGGCTGCGGTTTGGTTCGCGCGCACCATCGCTGAGAGTGCTTCGATTTGTTGCTGCTGCGCTTGGATCATTTGCCACATCTCGGCTTGCGACGGCAGTTCCTGTGGCGCCTCTTGGGCTGCGAGTGTGCCCACCCAGGCCGTGCTGCAAAGAGCGAGTAGGGCGATTATTTTGTGTTGTTTCATGGTAGATTGCTTAGCTGGCTTCATGTTGGGACTGAGTCTCAATAACGGCAGTGCGAGCTGTCAACTTTCTTTTTGATACTGTGTCTCATTTTCTTTTAGCTAATTGACCCTATCAGTATTTGTTGTGCGATTGTGGGGATTGAGCGAATCGCCGAGCTGCACGCTTTTCACGTTGACCCCAGCCAGCTAGTCATAAATCTAGCCCACTTTGATTTGCTCCCGTAGTTCAATGGATAGAGCGGCGGTCTCCGAAGCCGCAAATGGCAGTTCGAATCTGCCCGGGAGCACCACCTTAAGTCTTTGTTGTTCAGTAACTTAGGAATGTTATTGTGATATATGAAGTGACTGCGAATTATCCCAATTTAGTCACAAAAAGGCAGTTTCGGACACATTTTGGTCACACTTTGGTCATGTTTTGGTCACAATTTTACGATGGTGTGATCAAGTGATGGGGGGAGGGGGTCGCATCTCGCCCCGCTCTGCTGTCGTAAATATACATTTCCTGCCCTCGAAAAAATTGAACTGGGAAATCCACTTCTTGCGGGTCTTTGAGGCCGATCTGTTGGGGTGTCACCTGATTCGGCTGATAATGTCAGCGTTGGCTTTTTGAATTGCCTAGATATTCTCGCTCAGAAGCATAGACAAATGTGAAGGTTTTCTCTCTCCCGAACCTTTTGTCTCGCCTTCGTCATTATCTAATAACGATTTTAACTTAATCAATGATTATGCGGCTGCTGTGATATTGCTTTGCTGCACTTCGCCCCACTACACTTTCCGCTTCATCTCCCACCTACATGTCAGAAGACCACAAACGCCAGCTTGAGACTCAGCTTTGGAACATTGCCAACGACCTCCGTGGTAATATGGATGCCGCTGGGTTTCGTGACTACATCCTCGGTTTCATTTTCTACAAGTATCTTTCCGAGAAGATGTATTTCTATGCCAATGGGCTGCTGGAGGGTGAGGACATTACCGACTTCACTCAAATTGATGAGAACTCAAAGGCGGGTAAAGAGATAGTCGATGCAATCCGTGAGGAGGCTCTGGAGAGGCTTGGTTACTTCCTACTCCCATCTGAGCTATTCCGATCACTGGTAGCCAAAGGAGCAAAGCAGACCGATAACTTCATTCTGCAAGACCTGGCTGATGTGTTGAAGCACATCGAGGCATCGACTCAAGGCACTGACTCCGAGGAGGACTTTGAGGCATTGTTTGAGGAGATTGATCTGGATTCCTCTAAGCTGGGCAAGACCGTCAACGCTCGCAATGAGCTGATCGCTAAGGTGCTGGTTCGTCTGGATGCGATCGACTTCAAGCTCCAAGACACCGAAGCGGATGTGCTGGGTGATGCTTATGAATATTTGATTGGTAAGTTTGCGGCTGGAGCAGGGAAGAAGGCAGGTGAGTTCTACACCCCGCAGCAGGTATCCACAATCCTCGCCAAGATTGTGACCACCGGGAAGAAGTCACTACGGAATGTCTATGACCCCACCTGTGGATCTGGCTCATTGCTACTACGGGTAGCCAAGCAGGTCAGCGAAGTGGGTGAGTTCTGTGGGCAGGAAATGAACCCAACTACTTACCACCTCGCTCGGATGAACATGATCCTGCATGATGTTCACTATTCCCGCTTTGACCTGCGTAATGAGGATACATTGGAAAACCCAGCACCTCAACATGCCGACAAGCGGTTCGAGGCGGTGGTAGCCAACCCACCATTCTCAGCGGATTGGTCTGCCAACACCCTGATGGAGAACGACGAGCGGTTCTCGGACTACGGCAAACTTGCCCCCAAGACCAAAGCTGACTTCGCCTTTGTCCAGCACATGATCCACCACCTCGATGACGATGGCACGATGGCATGTGTGCTACCTCACGGGGTTCTGTTCCGAGGTGCTGCTGAGGGGGTGATACGAAAGTATCTGATTGCGGAGAGAAACTACCTCGATGCGGTGATTGGCTTACCTGCCAACATCTTCTTTGGCACAGGTATTCCGACCTGCATTCTGGTGCTGAAGAAGACCCGCACACATTCTGACGATATCCTGTTCATTGATGCCTCGAATCACTTCGAGAAAGTGGGCAATCAGAATAAGATGCGTAAAGAGGACATCGAGCGCATTGTCGATACCTTCCAGAAACGTGAGGCGATTGATAAGTTCAGCTATGTCGCTCCACTCACTGAGGTCGAGGAAAACGACTACAACCTCAATATTCCCCGCTACGTCGATACCTTTGAGGAGGAAGATCCGGTCGATCTTGCCGAGGTCAGTGAGCAACTGGTCGATCTGGAAGGTGATATGAAAGCGACCAACAAAACCATCGCCGCCTTCTGCAAGGAACTTAACATTAACGCTCCCATCTAAGATGAAAGGCGAACAAGCATTAGTGCCGAAGTTGAGGTTTGGGGAATTTGCCCAAGGGTGGGCAACCTCCAAAATCGGGGAGCTATGTCCTTGCATCGTTCCTGGGCGAAATAAACCTAAAACTTTTGAAGGAGAAATACCATGGATTACGACTCCCGATATAACTCATCAGGGAGTGATTACACAATCCAAAGTTAAACTCGGTCTTTCTGAAGGCGAAGCTAAAAGTGTAGGGTCTAAAATTGTCCCTAAAGATTCTGTAATAATCTCATGTGTGGGAGACCTTGGACTCGTTGCCATAACAGGAAATAAGCTTGTGATTAACCAACAACTTCATGCCTTTCTTCCATGTGAAGAACTATCTCCTAGATTCACCCTTTACGGACTTAGCACTCAAACAAAATTCATGGACAAGGTTGCCACTAAAACAGCGGTTCCTTACATGAATAAAGATAACTGTAATTCTATACCTATCCATTACCCATCCCTCCCCGAACAGGAGAAGATTGCGGCATTTTTGACCTCGGTGGATGATCGGATTGACCAACTTAAATGCAAGAAATCCCTGCTCCAAGACTACAAAAAAGGAGCGATGCAGAAGCTGTTCTCCCAAGAACTCCGCTTCAAAGACGAGCATGGCAATGACTATCCCGATTGGGAGGAGAAGAAGCTAGAAGATGTTTATACCTACCAGACAACCAATTCATATTCACGGGACAAACTGAATTATGAATCAGGTGAAGTTTACAATATTCACTATGGGGATATACACACCAAGTTCAGGTGTCACTTTCATCTCTCAAATGAATACGTTCCATATCTAAATCCTGATATTGAGACGGATAAGATCAAGCCTGAATGCTTTCTTCAAATTGGCGACATTGTTCTAGCTGATGCATCCGAAGACTATGCTGACATAGGAAAATCTATCGAAGTAATAGACCTAGATGAAGCCGAAGTGGTTGCGGGTCTGCACACCTATATTTTAAGACCTGACACTTCTAAAATCTCAAAAGGGTTTGGAGCTTACCTCATGCAAGCTAGACCTACACGACTTGAGGTAATGCGGATAGCACAAGGAACAAAAGTGCTAGGACTACCCAAGGCATACTTATCATTCATCACGCTCAATATCCCTCATTCAGAAGAACAAACCAAAATAGCTAACTTCCTCAGTTCTCTCGACCGGAAGATCGAGCAGGTCGATACCCAGATTACCCAAACCCAAACCTTCAAGAAGGGACTGCTCCAGCAGATGTTTGTCTAAGCCATGTCCACCCAGTCAGAACAAGTTCTCGAAGATAAGCTCGTCGATCAACTCGTCGGGCTGGACTACGAGCGTGTGGATGTCACCGATGAGGCATCCCTGCTGGCTAATCTCAGATCCCAGCTTGAGACATTTAATAAGGTGGAACTGTCGGATACTGAGTTCACCAAGGTGATGAACCATCTGACCCGCTTGAATGCGGTGTTTGAGAAGGCGAAGATCCTGCGTGATAAGATGCACCTAGAGCGTGATGACGGTGAGTCCGTGTATCTCGACTTCCTTGATGAGAATGACCTCGGACGCAACCTGTTCCAAGTGACTCAGCAGGTGAGCATGGAGGGCAGCTACCAGAACCGCTACGATGTCACCATCCTAGTCAATGGTCTGCCGCTGGTGCAGATCGAACTGAAACGTCGTGGTCTGGAACTCAAGGAGGCATTCAACCAAACTCATCGATATCAACGGCACAGCTACTGGGCAGGTGCTGGTCTGTTCAACTTCATCCAGCTGTTCGTCATCAGCAATGGGGTGAATACCAAGTATTACGCCAATGCAAAGAGGCAGAGCTTTAAGCAGACGTTCTACTGGGCAAAGGAGAACAACCAGACGGTGCGTGAGCTAGAGCCATTTGCGGCTGAGTTCCTCCAGCCGACTCACCTCGCCAAGATGCTGAGTCAATACATCGTGCTGAATGAGACCGACAAGATTCTCATGGTGCTGCGTCCTTACCAATACTACGCCACTGAGGCGATAGTAGACCGGGTGCAGAACCCACCAGAGACTGACCGTAATGGCTACATCTGGCACACCACAGGATCGGGTAAGACGCTGACATCCTTCAAGGCGAGTCAGATCCTCACAGGTCGTGCAGACGTGCATAAGGTGGTGTTCTGCGTTGATCGTAAGGATCTGGACTATCAGACGATCAAGGAGTTCAACAGCTTCTCCAAGGGCAGTGTGGATGCCACGGATAACACCACCAAGCTCGTGAAGCAGTTCACCGATGATACCAAGCTCATCGTGACCACTCTCCAGAAGCTCAACACCGCCATCAGCAAGAGCAAATACCTCAAGCAGATGGAGGGGCAGCGGGATAAGAAGATCATCTTTATCTTCGACGAGTGTCACCGCAGTCAGTTCGGCGATACTCACAAGAGGATCTGTGACTTCTTCCAGGATCATCAGATGTTTGGCTTCACTGGCACTCCGATCTTTGTGGATAATGCGCACCAGAAGGATGGGATCAAGCACACCACCAAGAGCCTGTTCCACAAGAAGCTCCACACCTATACCATCACAGATGCCATCAAGGATGAGAATGTGCTGAGGTTCTCGGTGGAGTATGTCGGCAGGTATAAGCAGAAAGACGGATCTGCCAATAATGTGGACATCGAGGTGGAGGGTATCGACACCAAGGAGCTGATGGACTCACCGAAGCGGCTGGAGATGATCACCGACTACATCATCGACCATCACAAGGCGAAGACGAAGCACCCGCAGTTCACTGCGATGTTCTGCGTCAGCTCGATTGATACGCTAATCGAATACTACAAGCTCTTCGCCCAGAAGAAGGCTGAGGGTAAGCACAACCTCAAGGTGGCTACAATCTTCAGCTACACCTCGAACGAGGATGACAAGGATGCCGATGGGATTCTCGACGAGAGCGCAGAGATCGTCGGTGGCGATGTCGGCAATAAGCACACACGTGAGTATCTGGATCACTTCATCGCCGACTACAATGGCATGTATGGCACTAACTACTCCACCAAGGACACTAAGTCATTCTATGGCTACTACAAGGATGTCGCTAAGAAGGTGAAGGATCGCAAGGTGGACATCCTGCTGGTGGTGAATATGTTTCTTACTGGCTTTGACAGCAAGACTCTCAACACGATGTATGTGGATAAGAATCTCCGCCACCACGGACTCATCCAAGCCTACTCCCGCACCAACCGCATTCTCAATGACGTGAAGTCGCAGGGTAACATCGTGGTGTTTCGCAATCTTAAGAAGCGCACAGATGAAGCTCTGGCTCTCTACTCCAATGTGGATGCCAAGGAGGACATCTTCATCCCTCCCTATGACAAGTATGTGGAGATGTTTAACGAGGTAGTGGTTGATCTCAAGAAGATCTGCATGAAGCCGACCGATGTGAAAGATCTAGTCGATGAGGAGGCGGAGCTTTTGTTTATCAAGACCTTCCGTGAGTTACTCCGACTGATGAATATCTTGGAGTCGTATGCGGAGTTTGACCACGATGACCTGGCGATGACGGGTCAACGCTTCGCCGACTATCGTAGTGCCTATCTTGATCTCTACGATAAGGTGAAGAGTGAAAACGAGGTGGAGAAAGTTTCTATCCTCGATGATGTGGACTTCGAGCTGGAGCTGATTCACCGAGACGTGATCAATGTGCAATATATTCTGCAGCTACTAGCACAACTCCACGATGCCCAAGAGTCTGAGAAGACTCTTCTCAAGAAACGCCTGATCGATGCTATCTCAGGAGAACCAGAGCTGCGAACCAAGCAGGCACTCATTGAGGAGTTTATTGAGAACAACCTGCCCTTGATTGGTGATGCTGCTGAAATCCCCGACAGCTTCGAGGAGTTCTGGGAGCAGAAGCGACAGCAAGCCTTTGAGAGTCTCGTCAAAGAGGAGCAACTCGATGCTGACAAACTCGCCAAGGTGATCGAACGCTACATCTACACAGGCGTTGAGCCATTGCCAGATCCAGACATCATCGACCTACTCACCGTGAAGCCCAAGCTGAGTGAACGCAAGCCAACGAGAGAGCGTGTGCTGCATAGGGTGATTGATTATGTGGAGACGTTTATTCGGGAGGCCGCTTAGGAAATAAAGGGGCAATAAACTATAAAGATCCGAGTGGTACCAGTTCTCCGCTCGTTAATTTAGTTCTGAGCTTCTAAAGTGCCTGGCTCGATCTTAACATTTTGCATTAGATCCCTTCACTCTTTCATTTTCCTTACCCCGTTAGATTCCTTTGCTTACCTTGCTGTATTATAATTATCGTCAAATCGAAGCTCATTAGCCTTGACTGCCTCACTCTAAGTAAAAGGGTTAGGTATTATGTATTTACATGCTGCTATCATAACTGTTGCCACTACGTTACTTATCGGATGTGCGTCAACAAATCCCGAATATAGTACACAAAGCTCTGAAAGCTCGCCACTAACCCATGGCAATGTGACTTTGTCATTAAAAAAGGGAGTTACATCCCAAGTAGAAGTTTTAGAGATTTTTGGGGCGCCCAATATTGCATCTACAGATGCTGCAGGCAATGAAGTGTGGACTTACCAAAGAAATGCAACCGTATCAAACAGTTCATCTAAAAAAGGTTACGCCACCGTAATTCTACTAGGCGGAAGCACTAGATCATCTGGGATCGCTAGCAGTAATAGAACAATGACATTAATTATCAAATTTGATGCTAATAGTGTAGTATCTGATTTCAAAAGTAGAGCAACTAGCTTCTAAACATTACCATTATAAAATGAAATACATAAACACATTACTTCTCTTAGCTGCTGCTACATTCAGTGGATGCGCAACAAACAATAGTTCGAATATGGGGAGCTTGGAAATCCAAGCTTTGCAAACCAAAGAATTCGAATGCACTAAAAGCGTTGGATTAGCTGCAACTATTTCAGTTTTCCAAGATTACGGATATATCATAGAATCTGCCGACAGTGTCACTGGATTCATTACTGCTGCGAGTCCGACGTCTGGGGGTTTTCAACCTTTTGTTGGACAAGTCATGAAAAACTCAAAGGCCACGGCATTTATTGAGGAAATTAAGCCAAACATAACGACAATCAGACTAAATTTTGTTGATAGTAAAGAGAGCTCTAGTGGTTATGGCATGAAATCAAAGAATGATAAACCTGTTTTAGACCCAACCTACTACAACGATGTATTTACCAAAATTGGAGATTCTATTTTCATTCGCACTGCATCAAAATAATCATAACATTGGGTACTGACGACGTCAGCCATGCCTTCTTTGTGATTTCCAAAAGCCCGATTTAATTCGGGTTTTTTTGTGCATCGACGGGCTGGCACTAGCCAGCTTTGGCATCATACACAAAGATTAAGCCCTGCATTTCAAGTTGCTAATTAATTTTTGGATAATCGATTGCGCGACAAAAACACCTAAACCGTTTTCGGATAATCAACAAATTGAGCATATTCCTTTATGCTTGAGAACCACCTATTATATTTCGATGAGTAAACGCCCGACTCTTGACGGGAATAATCATCCGTAAAAAGAAATAAAATATCCGTAAATCCGACACTTTTGATTAACTCTCCGGTGGTATTCAGCCAAAGTTGATCCCATGCTTTAGTCGACTCTTCATCAGGCATTCCGATATATTTATAAACCAAAGCATCTATGCCTTCGAGGCAGTAAATGTCAGTCCATATAACGCCGTTTTCATACTCTTGAGGCAGGTTGCTATCCGCCTTCACCTCATTAGCCCACTCCGTCATATATTGATCGGATGCTGAATATTCCTCCTGTTCCTCAATGGCACTTTCCAAATATGATGCAGGTACTGCAGATAGCATAAATATTATCAATCCGACAAAAACGCCAGTCCCGCCTTGGACTATGGGAGTAAAACGGATGCGATTTTCAGGTGCTCTCTTTGAAGGGCTCAGCAATAGATAGAAATTCAGAAATGGCAGCCAAGCAAACCAAGCTTTACTAGGAGTTTCAAAAGCATCACGCGAACGATAGATAGAAGCTATTGCTAAAAAGTATCCGATAACAGCCACTGACAGAAACACTGAAAAGACTACAATCCATAGGATGCCAATTTCAGCCGCAGATTCAGACAACAGCCAAAGCAGTGACACGCAATTCGACGCAAAATAGACTAAAGCGATAAGCACAAAGTATGGGGATCGACTAATAGCCTTGTTAACATTTCTTTTTTTAATGAACCCTACGGCAAAACCTAAAATAAAAGAGCAAATGCCCATCAAGGCCAAATCCGATTCATCGAGTAAAATCATCTTGTAGGCTAGTAGTTCCAAAGCTTCCATTCCTACAGCATGTATCGGAGCGAGTTAGTCGCAACTTAAATCCGCTAGTAATATATCTAGATCGAGTAATGCCGAAGATCGATAGATGACCGCAAGCGTCTTCGAGTGATGGCCTATTACTTGCAGAATTGTGGGTAATTTCAGGTTGATACTTACCATCATGACGTTAAAGAGTTCTTTGATTTACCCTGACCCATCGCTATAAATGAAAAATATAAAACGTATATGGGCACCTCAAGCCATCGCGGGCGCGATGCTTCTACTCGCACTTAATCCAGATAATCCCTATGGATATTATGTCCTATTGCGCTGGGTCATTTGCGGTATTTTTGCGTTTCTCGCATTACAAGCCTTTGAGAAAGGCAATAAGGAATGGGTGTGGATTCTTGGCATCACGGCTGGGGTTTATAATCCGTTCATCCCACTGCACCTAGGGAGAGAAATTTGGGCTTTAGCCAACCTTGCCACAATTGGCGTAGCGATCACCTCCATCTTCAAATTGAACGGTAAAGGATGAAACTAACTACCTGCCTCACCTTCCTACTCGCATCTGCGAGCGCCACAGCGCTGCCAGAGAAGCACTACCAGGCAATCGCCGCAAAGGTGCTAGACGGGCAGACAGAGGTCACCATGGGCGATCGCACACGCTGCGACATCGTGACGGCGACACACGCCATCGAGGTCGACTGGTCGAAGAAGTGGGCCGAAGCCATTGGTCAATCGCTCAACTATTCATTTCAAACAAACCTGCGTGCCGGGATCATTCTTATCATGGACACGCCGACCGACACCAGAGAGGCGATCCGCGTGAACTCGATCATACGGCATTACAATCTACCCGTGACGCTGTGGGTCATCGATAAACAGCGCGAAGAGCTGACGCTGTTCTCTGAAGAGTAGCGTCAGAGATTGAGCGAAAACCCCTAAGTAATTACGTTCAATAGCTTTGACTAATTCGCGGCCATAGCTAGTTTTTTAGCATGAGATTCTGGCGCGGAAAAGCATTTCACCTAGTACTATTATTAAGCTCCTTTCTTTTAAGCTCATGCACTGAAATTGACGATTTAAAAAAGGCTGCCGAGCAGGGAGACGCGGATGCTCAATTCAATCTAGGATATATGTATTACAAGGGCAACGGCGTTGTTGAAGATGACGTAATGGCATATCTGTGGTGGAATCTGGCTGCAGCGCAAGGCTTTGAGAGCGCCAAGAAAAACAAAGGCATTCTCTCCGAAAGAATGACCCGCGAGCAAATCGCCGAAGCCCAGAAGCTGTCTCGCGAGTGGCTAGCAAAGCGCTAGTAATAACTAGCGAGGAAATGAACATGATAAGATTATGAGTAAATTATTTTCACTATACGCCTTAGCCTACATTGTAAGCATGCTCCTATACATGGCATATCCCCCACTTCAAAGCGACAATGCGGTTGTTATACTTGCTGGCGGACTTGGACACGCATTAGGCATGATCATCATACCAAGTGCCTTAGCTCTAGTGCTGAGATTACTCAAGAAATCATGGGTTATTACATTCACGGCCTCTTATTTGATCATATTAGGGATAAACCTGTATGGACTAACCCTATAAACAGAAAATTCCACACCGTTAATGATGTGGGATTTTTTGTGTCCAGTTTAGCTCAACTTCAATGCCCCGCCACTCACCTATTCGGCGATCACTAGAAGTCTGAAAGCTTCTTTAGAAGTTCGGATCTGAGTTCAGATGCAGATGCACCCGAGTGGCACTCTCGGTGACAGTTTGGGCATAGAGCCGCAACGTTCTCTAAGACATCTGGACCGCGCTCAGAGAGAAAGATTATGTGATGAACTTCTAAATATGGAGTCCCATCGCTTCTCATGAATGGCGCTGGCTTAAGGCATAGCTCACATATGCCTCCAGCTCGGTCTTCAGCATCCGCTACAACATACGGATCACGGTCATAACCAGTGGAGACTGAAGTCTTCTTCTTTGGGTTCAGGTTCCCTGTAGCTTTCTTTCTCAGCTCCTTGCGGGCTTGTTTAACCTTACTGCGAAACTCAGGGCTATCGATGTTATCATCTGGCTCTTCGTCCTTATCTACAATCACAAGGCCAGATTCTCTGATTTTTTTGAAAGCGGTGCCTACTTTAGCTCCAACAAAATTGTCGGAGAACAAAGGTGCGCCATAATATAGCAAGCTGGCATAGGAGGTTAATTTCTTTGGGGGTATTCTACTGCCATTGAAGGCCACATCATATGTAGTGGAGCCAGGAAAATCATACACTACGCCACTTGCCAACTTCTCAGCGGCTAGACTAAAGTCCCCGAGGGGGATTTCTTTAACTAGACAGTCCAAACGCCTTTGATGGCGTTCGCCATTTTGATAGCGTTCAATGAAGCCATCAATTAACCCAGAAATATTAGCACCTACATGAGCCTGCGGTTTATACCCGACAAGTATTTCCAGTCTCTTCGCTTCAACACGAGATGCGATATTTGCAAATCTGTAGTCGAGTTTTCCCCGCGCATCTAATGGACCTGCACGCAGCGCACGATCAACTTTGGCCTTAATGACGCTAGTGTATCCTCTATTCTGAGCATCGAGCATCCACATGTAGGCTCGGACACACATATCTAACTCTTGATCGGTCCAGTTTTCAGGCATAAATAAACTATCCGCGGGCAGATTAGCGCAGTCAATTGATTTGTTCAACCGCTCACTCTTCCCCACCGATCAATCCTTCAAGCCCCTGCCAAGGACGGTTTCGTGACACACGACTAGGATGCTAATCTAAGTTCGCGACTTTTGAATTGCAAAAATACTGTCGCTCGCAAGCGTACACCAAATGAGGCATTTAATCATCTTCCTATCGATCGCACTTTTAGGCAACGCGGGGGCGGCAGTATCTGGCCTGTATACCTACGAGATCAATCCCGACAACGTATCGGTGACGATTACCGATTATCCGACAACCGAGACTGGCGCACTTGTAATCGTAGATACGCTAGGAAATTATCCCGTCACCAGAATCGAGTTTGGCGCATTCTCTGGCTGCAGCGGCCTGACAAGCATCATCATCCCAGACAGCGTCACCAGTCTCGACCAAAACGCATTCCAGGACTGCACAGGTCTGACCAACATAACCATCGGCAACAGCGTGACCAGCATTTTGAGTGAAGCATTTAGAAGCTGCACTGGTCTGACGAGCGTCACCATCCCCGACAGCGTCACCGGTCTCGGGGATTTCGCATTCTATAACTGCACTGGCCTGACGAGCGCAACCATCGGCAACAGCGTCACCAGCATCGATGACGGCACATTCTATGGCTGCAGCAGCCTGGCCAACATAACCATCGGCAACAGCGTTACATTCATATATCCTGGCGCATTCTTTAACTGCCCTAACTTAGCATCCATACGTTTAGAATCGATGGCCGCCCCGACAATTGAGTCGGGTGCATTTGATCAAATCTCAAGCACTGCAGTTATATATTATCCGCAAGGAGCGACAGGATATGCTGCTTCCTATGACGGCGTGCCGACTGAGGAAGCAGCGGCTCCTACGTTTGGGCTGTATACCTACGTGATCAATCCCGACAACGTATCGGTGACGATTACTGACTATCCAACTGATGCCACTGGAGCGATTGAGATTCCAGCTATTATTGACGGGCGCAGCGTCGACACCATCGGGGATTTCGCATTCGATGGCTGCAGCAGCCTGACGAGCATCATCATTCCCGACAGCGTCACCAGTATCGGGGGATACGTATTCGAGAACTGCACAGGTCTGACCAGCATCACCATTCCCAACAGCGTCACCAGCATCGGGGATGGCGCTTTTTCTGGCCTCACTATGAGCATCACCATTCCCGACAGCGTGATCAGCATCGGGGATTACGCATTCTCTAGCTGCAGCGGCCTGACGAGCATCACACTTCCCGACAGCGTCACCAGTCTCGGGCAAGGCGCATTCGCTTACTGCACGAACTTAGCACTTATACTTTTAGAATCGATGGCCGCCCCAACAATTGGGCCGAATGCTTTCGCTTCAATCTCAAGCGCTGCAATCATACAGTATCCGTCAGGAGCTACAGGATATGCGGCTTCCTATGACGGCGTGCCGACTGAGGAAGAAGCCGCCCCTCCGTCAGATCCTGAATCCCCCGTCCTAGACCTTGGTGATTTCTATGAATCTTCTGCTGGAGTCTCAGTCGTTGTAAGTGCAATTCCTACCGCTGGCTACCCGACAAACTTTAGCTATCAATGGCATTTCAATAATTTCACTATTCCTGCCAATTTCGGAGGCACTGCTGCCTCTTATACGATTGATGGTATATCCAGCAACGATGGCACTTGGCGAGTCGTGGTGACCAACGATACAGGGTCGACCGAAGCGTCTTTTGAATACCGCGTCTTTGCTGACTCGGATAGCGACGGACTCTCCGACTATCGGGAGTCAAACATTACTAACACCAATCCCTCTCTCGCGGATA
>Ga0209533_1003633_pt1 | contig 13626 bp, 12 predicted proteins | sample COG_04_FD_184748 | JGI IMG/M metagenome (GOLD analysis project Ga0209533, IMG submission 184748) | Pelagic Microbial community sample from North Sea - COGITO 998_met_04 (SPAdes) (version 2) | ecosystem: Environmental > Aquatic > Marine > Neritic zone/Coastal water | place: Helgoland, sampling... | reverse complement strand
CAAAATTGGAAAAAAGATTTCCCTAATAAAGAATTAGTAAAAATAATCTATGAAAAAATATTACAATATCCAACTCAAATATTTTTTAAACATGTATTTTCACATACAGGAAAAGAAGATTTCTTTTCTAACGGTAATGATCATGCAGATAAATTAGCAAATAAAGCTATAGGAGTAACTAGTTGTCCTTATGAAAAAATTTATTTAAAAGTTTCTTATGAAGAAAAAGATGATGCGAAATTGCTTGGTGCAAAATGGGATTTCAAAAAGAAGAAATGGTTTATTGATAAAAATGTAACGATTGAAAATAAGAAAAAATTAATCGAATTATACTCGTTATAAGTATGAATTTATTATAAATATATTAATTTATGAAACATAGTTAAATAGGTTGATATATAAAATATTATAATGATTAATAATGATAAAATAAACATAGTTTCACGTAAAGCACGTTTATCGGATTTTTTAGATATCGATGAAGAATCTTATGAAAATGGAAATAAGTATAATAATAATTATAATAATAATAATGATCGTATACAAAAAAATCAACAAGAATTTGGACAAAAAAAACGTATTAAACCATGACGCACAGGAACAAAAAGTCAACAGCAAATTGCACCAAAAGGGTTTAATAAAGGATTTAGAGGCTAAATAAATAATCGCTAATTGTATTTATGTGGATGACGTTGAATGATTTAATAAGTAATCATTTACTGATAACATAATACGTAACGTTTATTATTAGTATTCGTATTTATAATACAATTTATATGAATTTAAACAGTATCATATAAAAATATATATTTATTTATTAAAATTGAATATAAAAAAAGGTTATAAATCATTTATATATTATAAATGACTTATACTTTAGTAATTGTTGAATCACCTGCAAAATGTGGTAAAATTGAGGGATTTTTGGGACCTGGATATAAATGTATGGCTAGTTATGGTCATATACAACAATTATCAAATCTAAAAAATATTGATATGGAAAATAATTTCAAACCAACATTTGAACATATAGATGCGAAAAAAATGCAAATTACTAAACTAAGAAAGGCCATTGCCGAAAGTAACAATGTGATGCTTGCTACAGACGATGATCGTGAAGGAGAAGCAATTGCATGGCATATATGTGAAGTATTTAATTTATCCATTCATCATACTCCTAGAATTATTTTTCACGAAATTACCAAAGATGCTATTGTTCGTGCTGTTAATTCACCAACTATATTAAATATGCATATTGTTCATGCACAACAATCTAGACAAATTTTAGATTTGATTGTTGGATATAAAATTTCTCCCCTTTTATGGAAACATATATCTAGAAATTCTAAAAAAGGTCTATCGGCTGGACGTTGTCAAACTCCTGCTCTCAGATTAATTTATGATAATCAAAAAGATATTGATCAATCACCTGGAAAAAAAGGATACAATACAACCGGTTATTTTACGAAATTAAATATTCCTTATGTATTAAACTATCATCATGAGGATAAAATGGAAGCATTTTTAGAAGATTCTGTAAATTTTGAACACAAATTTAGTTGTTCAAAACCAAAAAATACTACGAAAAAACCACCCATTCCTTTCACAACTAGTACTCTACAACAAAAGGCAAGTAATGAAATGAATATTAGTCCAAAAGAAACCATGGCTATTAGTCAAAAATTATATGAAGGTGGTTATATTACCTATATGAGAACAGATAGTACAACATATAGTAAAGAATTTTTAGAAAAAACAAAACTATATATAACAGATAAATATGATAATAAGTACGTACATGATAATATAGATGAATTAAGCGAAAGAAAAAGTGAAAAAAAAACTACGAAAAAAAAGAAAAAAGAAGAAGAAGAGAAAAATGCCCAAGAAGCACACGAGGCAATTCGTCCTACTGATATAAAATTGGAAAAAGTACCAGATGAAATGTCTCCACGTGAAAAAAAATTATATTACATTATCTGGTCTAATACTTTAGAAAGTTGTATGAGTGATGCGAAATATTTATCTGTTACTTCAAAAATTACTGCTCCTGATAGTTATGAATATAGATATTCATCTGAGCAAGTTGAATTTCCTGGATGGAAAATAGTAAAAGGTTATGAAAAAGAAAATCCAATTTATAATTTATTATTACTATTAAAAAATAATACTAATATTGACTATAAAAAAATCACATCGAAAGTTTCTATTAAAGAACTGAAAACTCATTATACTGAAGCAAAATTAGTCCAATTACTAGAGGAAAAGGGAATCGGTCGTCCTTCAACTTTCTCTAGTTTAATTGATAAAATTCAAGATCGCGAATATGTTTTAAAAGAAAATGTTAAAGGTAAAAAAATTAAATGTGTAGATTATGAGCTAATAGAAGACGAGTTAGAAGAAAAAGTTGAGCATAGGGAATTTGGAAATGAAAAAAATAAATTAGTAATTCAACCATTAGGGATTATGGTTTTAGAATTTCTTTTAAAATATTACGATAATTTATTTAGTTATGATTATACAAAAAATATGGAAAATAGCTTAGATTTGATAGCAAAGGGAAACAAAATTTGGTACGAGTTATGTAGTGAATGTCTAGATGAAGTAGATACTGTAGATGACGAAGTAAGAGAAAATAATAAAAATACCATAAAATTAGATGATGAACATATTTATATGATTGGTAAGTATGGTCCTGTTGTTAAAAAAGGTCACGGTGAAACAGCCACATTTTTAAGTGTGAAAAAAGATATTGATTTTGAAAAATTAAAGAATAATAAATATTCATTACAAGAAATAGTGGAAAAAAAAACGGATTCTGTTTATGGTAAATATCAGGATAAAGATGTTTATTTAAAGAAAGGTAAATTTGGACATTATGTAACTTGGGGTGATAATAGAAAGTCCATACAAAATATTAACATAAATATAGATGATTTAACACTTCAAGATATAATAAATCATATTGAAAATGAAACATCTACAAATTTAAATATGATAAGAACAATTGATGAAAATTTAAGCGTACGTAATGGTAAATTTGGTCATTATATTTATTATAAAACAAATAAAATGAAAACACCTAAATTTTTAAAATTAAAGGGTTTTACAGAAGATTATAAAACGTGTGATATTGAAGTATTAAAAAATTGGATTTCGCAAGAATATATAAATAAGTAAACTGTTATACCGTTGGTAATTTAAAATCCTTTATAAGTTGGTTTATTCACAGTCATTCCGTTTCTAATTTCATTTCTAATACTATTTATTTCTAGAGTAAAATTAATATCTTGATCATAAAAATTAACTAGACTTCCATTATGATAACGAAATTTAAATTTTAATTTTCTTAAATTTTCTAATGGTGGAGTATAAATTCTTGAAGAATTATGTAATAAACCATTCATTGATTGTGATGTAGCTTTATTTGAATCTATACCAGATGTTATAATTTTACAAAAAAAACTATCTACTTTTCCTCCGTATGTATTTTTAAAACATGATGTATTTGGATCAGATAAACTAGACGAATTCATTGGGTTTTCTATTAATTCATCACAATTATTAAATTTGTCTATTTCCATATAAAAAACAAGGTGATTTTCTAATTTTACAGATGCTATATTATAATTCTTAATTGCATCTTCTTCTAAATCTTCATGTGTATTATGTTTTATAATCCATCCGTTACAGGACTCATTTGTTTCTAGATCTAACCATGTATTATTATTATAACCAAATACTTGATTTTGGTGTACCATACTTGATTTATATTCTATATTTTGATAACCAACAAAATGATAAAATCCTTTAAGATTTTTATTTAAATGAGATGTATTTGAATTATTACAATTAGTATTCTTATAGATTTCAGTTTTATCAAATAATAGATTAAATTCATGATATAAATTTCCAAAATATAATTTATTGTTAACATTGTTATATACACTAGTAAATTGATGGTTATCAAAATAGTTTTCATTATTTGTATGTTTTTCATCACACACGTTTTCACATGAAATTGTTGATATATGATCATTTAAAGCTTTATTCATTTTATATTGTATTTCTGATGCTAATTCTTCTCCTGTATAATTACCATCTTCTATTGTAACAGTAAACGTTTTTTCATATAATGGAATATGAAAAGAAAATTTAGTATTTTTTTTGTAATAACTAAATACTTTCTCATTATTTTTAAAGTTAATATTTAATAGTCTTAATGTTTGAATATTATAATATTCTTGAGGTAATTCTATTTCAAATAATGCAGGTGATTTCCATTTTGTTATATCGCGATCATCACTATGAATAGTTAATAATTTAGTATCTAATTGAAAATTTGTTTGGTCAGTTATTATTGTATTGTGATTACTCATTTATATATATTAAATATCTTTTTTTTTATATTAAAAATTATAATATGTTTATTTATTAATATGGATAAATCTTTAAATAAACCAGAAAATTCTCCATCTATTAATAGTACTATTGCGAAAAAAATTCCATATGATATAAAAATGTTTTCGGCATTAGCTATTACAGGTATTTTAGTAAAAATTTTCTTTGGAAATGTTTCTGATGAATTAGCAACATCTGCTATAGCTGGATATAGTTTTTCTTTATTTTCATTATTTGGACTAATGATTAGTGGCTTTGCTTTAGCATATCGTGGACAGATGCTTGGGTCTCTTAAAGATTTTTTAATCGAATTATATAAAAATTCATTTCCTACTATTTTATTATCTGTTATATTAGGTATTCTTATTTACGAAAATATAGCCTTTTTTGATAATATTAACAGTGGAAAAATTGCCGATGAATATTATCAATTTAGCAGTGTTTCTTCATTTTTAGTTTTAATTCAAATAGGAATAACTATATATTATTTTATAGATAAAATAGATGCTATTAATGATAAACAACATGGAGGTATTTACAATGCTTTAGCAACTCAATTAATATATATATTAGCTATATTGTCTATACTAAATTTATTTATTGGTGGATTATTATATGTTATATTAAAATATTTCTCAACCGATGGTTAAATAAAAATTTATATACTATTATATAAATTTTTATTACATTTTTATACATCGTGAATTTTGTACGTTAACCCTATTTCACTATCACCCTTTTTCCAAATACCTGAAATTTTTATATATATAGATTTATTATTTACATTATCTGAATATACTTTCAAAAATCCTTTTGAAAACAACTCTCTTAAAGAATATATATGCTTTATATTTGGATCAAATTTATTTAATATATATCGTTCTATATCTATTACATTGTTTATAATATTTTTGTTTTTTTCTAAACTATATGTGTATATTTTTTTGTTATTATACACATTAATATCATTGAATTGTATATCTATATAAAAATATACACCATTTAATATAATATTTTCATCTGAATATAAAATTTTTATAAATAAACTATTTTCGTCCAATACTGTATTTTTTATAGCATTACTAAAATAAACATTATTTTTAATTAATTTATTTTCTTTGAAATTTAATAATACATTCATTATAATTATTATTGTAATATCTTTAATATAATTATTACAATTAAAAAGAATATAAAAATTTTTACATTAAATTAAGTAAATGAAACTATTAGATAATAATTTTGATGATTATCTAAATGAAAAAAAAAAAAATAAACCAATTCACACAAAATTACAAAAAATCTACGACCGTTTAAGTAACAATATAAAAGATATGAATAATATTATTTTTTACGGACCTTCAGGATCCGGTAAATATACTCAATCCCTATTATTTATAGAAAAATATAGTCCTAGTAATTTAAAATATCAAAAAAAATTAACAGTTACATATAATAAATTAGAATACTTTTTCAAAATTAGTGATGTACATTTTGAAATAGATATGTCTATTCTAGGATGTATATCAAAACTATTATGGAATGAAATTTATTTACATATAATAGATATATTATTAGCACGTACAAATAAGATAGGTATTATATTATGTAAAAATTTTCATACAATCCATAATGAATTACTGGAAATATTTTATAGTTACATGCAAAAAAACTATACAAATATTGAATTAAAATTTATAATTATATCAGAACATATATCTTTTATTCCTAATAATATAATTAAAAATTGCGAAATAATAAATATAAGTAAACCATCTAATGCTATTATAAAAAAAACATTTAATTTAAAAAATAACGATAATATTTCTGATACAAATAATTTAAAAGATTTAATTTATAATATACCTGAATTAAAAGATATTTCTAATAATTTTATTAATAAATTATATAACTTAATTGTGAACTATAATACTGCGTTTAAATATATAAATTTTAGAGATATTATTTATGATATTTTTATTTATGATATAAATATTAATGATTTTATATGGAATTTAAATGAAAAATTAATCACTGATAATCATATAAAAGACAAACATATTAATACTATATTAACAAATACATATAATTTTTATCAATTATATAATAATAATTATCGTGCTATTTATCATGTTGAAAATTATTTATTGAAGATAATTAGTATTATTCATTCCGAAGAATAATATGAATATTATCATTATCATTATATTATTAGAGTGTAAAAATAGCATTATAATGCATAAGTAAAATATTAAAATTTCTAGTTTTTTCTATTTTTTTTAATAAATATATATATATATATATTATATATATTTATACATGTCTTTTCAATTTTTCAATAAATCAATTATATCAGAAACTGTTAAAACATGGATTAATCAACAAGGATTTCAATTAATATATAATTCAGAATTACATTTATTATCAGATCACCCAACTAGATTTAGTAGTGTTCGTGAATCACATAGTGGACAATATTCAAAGTTAAAAAATAAGTTAATAAGTAATTGTAATCTCGATATGTTAGGTAATCAAAAATTGATTAAAATTTATAATAAGTCTGGTGATGATATAACTGAAAATCAAAAACATGCATTAGATACGAGTGAATCAGAAAAAACTAAAAAATATAGTATTGAAAATGCTGGTATTGGTGAAGAATATTTTAATAATGTATTTGATTATACTACAACTGAAAATTTAGAATTAAGAGATAACTACGATATTGTAATAGTTATTAGAGGAAATAAAGAATCAGATATAATTCCTGATAATATTTGTGGATTTATGATTATTGAATATGGTGAATGTTATAGTAATGAGAACCATGATATTCCTGTATTAAATCTTATATGTACACAAGCTAATCGCGGAGAACCAATTGGACGTATTCTTTTGTATCTTTACATTTACACTCTTAAATATGGGGATATATCTTATCCTCGTGGTTTATTAGAATTAGCTAATAATTATAATAATGTTGGTGGTCTATGTCTATACAATAAATTTGGTTTTCGTGAAGATCTCTCTTTGAAACAAAAACGTCTTCTTGAAAATGAAGATAAAGAATATTATGAAGAAGGAGAAGAAGTATGTTTTCCAGATAACGATACACTTCCAATGTATGTTGATATGAATGACCCAGCTATGGAAAGAAGAAATATGAATAACGCGTTAACAGATAATATCAATATTCCAGTAACATTTGATAGTAGTGAGCCTCTTTGTGAAAAAGGAAGTAATATTGGACCAAATGGAAGTGACCAACCATTAGCTATTGCGAAAAGAAATGAAAATCAACAAAATATAATAAAGATTCAAAACATGAATCCTAGAAAACAAAGTAAAAATATTGAATTTAATAAACTAGCACCTGGAGGAAATATTGTGAAAAATTTGGCTAATAAATCAAAGGCTGGAGATAATATAAAAATAAATCCTGATACTATTTCTAGAGAATCTAGTATTAATAATAGTGATCATGATTTTGATTCTGATATGGAAGTTGAATTTGGTGGTAGATCAAAGAAAACAAAAAAAACAAAGAAAACAAAGAAAACTCGTAAAATTAGAAAAACAAAGAAAACGAAGAAAACGAAGAAAAATAAAAACTCTAAAAAAGCAAAAAAAACTATGAAGTCGAAGAAAACTCGTAAAAACAGAAAATAAAAATTTTATTATTATTAATTTATATAATGGATAATAATAATAATAAAATACAATCAATTATAACCAATTTAGAGAATAAAAATAAAGATTTAATAGATAAAGGTTATGTATTAACAGGTATTATTACTTTTGATGTAAATAAAAAACAAGAGGAAACTATTGGTGGAGGAAAAAAAAGTGCGAATGTAAACTTTACCGATGCCCCTACATCTCAAGGATCTGTACAAGTACGAGATACAAATTCAAGAAGAGATTTTATTGATCAATCAGAAAGAATAGAAAGTTTAGGAATTCATGGAAATTTTGTAAGACTTGCAGCAAACGATCCAGATATTGCTGATATATTATGGGGTTTACAAGAAATCGGAAATTTAAATACTTTAGCATTATCATTACAAAATTCATTATCTTCTTCTGTTGATGGAACTCCATTATTGTATGTTCGTGCATATCATAGTAATGTGTCTACCGGATTTGAATCAGGTATCGGTTTCTGGGAGTTAACTCAAAATCCAGACGCTCCTAATAATTTTCATACTCAATTTGTACATCTATCAATACATGTTCCCCAAGGAATGCCTACTATAAATATAAATCCAACGGTTGTTAGAGAAAGGCCTGGATTCAGTGGACGACCACGACTTGCTAGAAATATACAAGATGGTACATGGGAACGTGGTAATACTAGAATGCGAAATTTAGGGGCAGTTCATATTAGAGGATCTAATCGTAATAGATCTGGACAACAAACAGTTAGCGATTACGAATCATCACGAAGAGCTATATCATTTGAATTTGCTTGGACTATAGATGCTGAAGGTAGATATTATTTACAAATTTATAATTATATTACTACAGCAGGAGCTAATGATAATCTAATAATAAGAAACATTGATGCAATTATTAGAGTTCTAAATGAAAGTTTACGACTAAGATCATTAACTTTAATCGACGTCGGTCCTAACATTAAAAAATCTGTTAAGGAGCCTAGTACATTTTATCCAGGCACTCCTCCTCCTCCTCCTCCTCCTCCTTCTTCTGGACCATCAAAACGTGGTTCATCGAGACGTGGTTCATCGAGACGTGGGTCATCAAGTCGTGGGTCATCAAGTCGTGCTTCTGCAATAGCTACTGGTGGAAAAATAAAAAAGAAAGAAACAAAGAAAATGAAGAAATCGAAGAAAATGAAGAAAACACGGAAAATGAAGAAATCGAAGAAATCGAAGAAATCGAAGAAATAAATAATTTTATCATTATATATTAATAAATTCTATATAATGATTTTAGGAAATAGAATACCTTATGAATACTTTGCTACTACTGGAAAAGGAGAATCACATGCAGGATCAAAAGGTCTCAAATATGAAACTGGATCATATGATGCAGCTTTAACTTATGCTGGAATTGAAAATTGTAATGTTATTGAATATACAAGTGTTATTCCAACTGAAGCCAAACATATTTCAAAAGAAGAGGGGTTAAAAAGATTACAGTGGGGTGAAGTCATGGAATGTATTAAAGCTCAATCAAATGGAGAAAAAGGTAAATTTATTAGCGCTGCTGTTTTAACAACTGATGTATATGATCATAATAAAAAATATTTGGGTGGATTTGCTCTTGAATATTCTGGTGGTGGATCACGTGATGATGCATTAAAAAGTTTAAGTGAATCATTAAAAGGTTTAATAGAGAGACGTAATTATGGTAAAGTAATAGGTAAGGTTGAAATATTTAAAGATAATAAAACAACACACGGATACACTATACATCCTGGAAAAATATTTGTTTTTGAATCTATGAAAGTAAAAGAACAACATGGTAGTGTTTTTGCTGCATTATGTTGGGTGTCTTATCGTTATCCTTCTATATCAAAAAAAAATAACAAAACTAGAAAAACTAAGAAATAAATAAACCATATATAAAAATTATATTAAATATACTATATTAATATTTGTATGGATATTAACATAGCATGTGATATATTAGATATTAATAAAAATTATTCACAAGAAGAATTGAAAAAAAAATATAGACTGTATGCGCTTAAATTTCACCCTGATAAAAACAAGGATCCTGGTGCAGAGGATAAATTTAAAGAAATCAATTCTGCTTATGTTTATCTGAGTGAGAATATACACAATCAAAAAGATACTTTAAATGGAGAAAATTATAAAACTTTATTCGAATCATTCTTGAAATCTCTCCTAGTAGGTGAATCTATTCCAAGTGATATTATTCAATTAATAACAAATATAGTAAGTGATTATAAAAAAACATCTATTCATTTGTTTGAAAAATTAAATAAAAAACAAATTACTTACGTATATGAATTTATAAATCAATACAAATATATATTTCATATTGATGAAGATTTCATAAAACAAATATATAACATGATTCAAAAAAAATATGTGGATGATAACTTAATAATAATAAATACGTCATTAAATGACTTAATTAGTAATAATATTTATGTTTTGAATATTCAAGAAAATACGTATTATATTCCTTTATGGCATAATGAATTATATTACGAATTAGAAGATAAAAAAGAATTAATTGTTAAATGTATCCCAGAATTAGAAAAAAATATTTTCATTGATCATCTAAACGATATTTATATTGATATTCGTTTTAAAATAGACGGTTTACTTGAAAAAAAAAATATAGAATATAAATTTGGAAATAATATTTTATATATTCCTGTTCACGAATTATGTATTAAAAAAAAACAATTGTATATTTTAAAAAATCAAGGAATTCCTATTATTGACTTATATGATATTTATAACGTAGATAATAAATCAAATATTATTTTTACTATAGAATTGTATTAATTAAAAATACTTGAAAATAAAACGTGGTAATAATAAAATGTTGTTTATTTTATTATTATCAGTATTGTCGTTATCTTATTCTTTTATTCAACCAAACACTCAAATTAAAAGTCTGTTTTTTAGTAATAATGTTAAAATGATGAATTCGGAATTAATTGAAACTGCTAATACCCTTATATCACATGGTACCCTTGGTACACCATGGAGTTTAAATGATTTACTTATTAATTTAGATAATCATAATGTAGAAATGGCTTCTATTTTAAATAATGTGAATACAGTTGTAGCTCTTGATAAAAATTTCGATGGCGTAATTACTGCTGAGAATTTACATGCTATTAAAACATTACCTCACTTAACAGATACCATTATCGATGCTTTTGTAAAAAATAATATTAATTTTGATATATTAAATTATGAAACTCGAAGTTTATTTAGTTATATACCAGGGCCCTTTCAAATTTTCATTACCTATTTATTATTTTCATTTGTGATTAGCTTTATTCGTTTTCGTAATGGAGCTAGTATGAGTTCTAATAGTCCTATGAATTTTGTTACTTCAATTTTAGATAAAGATTCTGAAATAATTAACCCTGAAGATATTAATGTTACATTTGCAGATGTAGCTGGTTGCGATGAAGCAAAATATGAATTAGTAGAAGTAATTGATTTTCTAAAAAATTCAACACGATTTGATAAAGCAGGTGCTATTATTCCAAAAGGAGTATTATTAGAAGGTCCGCCTGGTACAGGAAAAACATTGTTAGCTCGTGCTACCGCAGGAGAAGCAGGAGTATCGTTTATTTCGGCAAGTGGATCTCAATTTATTGAAATGTTTGTTGGTGTTGGAGCATCGCGTGTTAGAAAATTATTTGATTTAGCAGTAAAAAACAAACCATGTATTATATTTATTGATGAAATTGATGCGATTGGTCAACAGCGTGGATCAGGTTTAGCTGGTGGAAATGATGAGCGTGAACAAACGTTAAATCAATTACTCACAAATATGGATGGATTTTCTAAATCTTCTGGAATAATTGTTATGGCTGCAACAAATAGAGCTGATATTTTAGATAATGCACTCACACGTCCAGGTAGATTTGATAGAAAAGTAAATATTAATTTACCAGATTCTATAGGAAGGCGTAAAATTATGAAGGTACATTTTAAAAATAAATTGTTAGATGAAACTATAGATTTAAATGGTATGGTTGAATTAACCAGTGGTTTTTCTGGAGCAGATATTGCTAATTTGGCTAATGAAGCTGCTATATTATCTATACGATATAATGAAACTTGTATTACTGATAAATGTTTAATGGATGCATTTGAGAAAATGACTATTGGATTACCTAAGAAGACTGATATACGTGAAGAAAATATTAAGCAATTAGTTGCTTATCATGAGGCAGGACATACGTTAACTGCATTATTATTTGAAGAATTTTTTGATATTCGTAAAGTAACAATCAATGCGAATAATAATGGTGCAGGTGGATATACATTATTCACACCAAAAGAAAGATATAGTGGATTTCCAACGAAAAAATTTATGCTCGCAAATATAATTGTTGCTCTTGGTGGACGTGCTGCAGAAGTACTTTTATATAAACGTGAAAATACCTCCCAACATAATTATGATGATGAAAGTTTATTTCCAAATATTTGCGATTTATATGTAACTACTGGAGCATCAAATGATTTAAAACAAGCAAATAGTATAGCACGTAAATTTGTAAGTATGTTTGGTCTAGGAAATAGTGTTGGATTATATGATAGTGGTGATACTACTCAACCATTTTTAGGTCGTGAATTATCGACTAGTAGTAATAAAATTAGTGATACAACACGTAATAAAATTGATGAAGAAGTAGAAGAATTAGTGAAAAAATCGTTTGAATTAGCTGTTAAAATATTAGAAAAAAATGAAAAATCATTACATACAGTTTCAAATATGTTATTAAATAGTAAAACAGTGGATGGACCATATCTAAAAAAAATTAAAGTTAAATTTTAGATGAATATTAATTAAAAATAATAATGAAATTTGAACTATTAAACCTGACGTTCCGTCATGATATAAACTTTTTACTAAACCCAATTTTTCATAATAATATTTATCTAAATGTGGAAATAACTTACTTCCTTTCATTATAAACCCAAATAACGCACTTACTATGAATGACCATATCATAAATTTAATAATGTACTTATTTGAACTATCATAAGTGGGAAATTTCATAAAATATAATATAATTGATTGTGTTGTTGCTCCAACAAATCCAGCGATTAATGCAGCTGCTAATAACGTGTGTTGTTTAAAATAGGGTGGTAAATCGTTAATAAATGGTAAAATAGTAGTAATATATGGTATTGGATTATATAGTGTTAATGTTCTAAGTATAACATCCCATAATGCTGTTATTATAAAGGTCAAAATGACTATTCTATATATATTATAGCATTCGTCCGTTTTTATTTTCATCTTTTATATTATGAAGACACTAAAAAAATAGAAAAATAATAAAATTGCGATTTATAAACAAATAAGTAATATTTAAAAATAGCGAAAACAACTATTTAAAGAATTAAATATAATTATATTGGTGAGGATATAAGTAATTTTATGTATTAATTAGCCACATTAGCCCAATTGGCGCAATTGGATAGCGCGCATGACTTCTAATCATGAGGTTGCAGGTTCGAGTCCTGCATTGGG
>Ga0209533_1003630_pt1 | contig 13631 bp, 13 predicted proteins | sample COG_04_FD_184748 | JGI IMG/M metagenome (GOLD analysis project Ga0209533, IMG submission 184748) | Pelagic Microbial community sample from North Sea - COGITO 998_met_04 (SPAdes) (version 2) | ecosystem: Environmental > Aquatic > Marine > Neritic zone/Coastal water | place: Helgoland, sampling... | reverse complement strand
ATATGTTGTTTATGTTCCATACTATGCAGAGTTCCCTGAGGAATTCCGAAAGGTATACGTTAATGCATGTATAGAGACACCGGAAATGGTTTCCTTACCCAATGGACTCTACGAAAAGGACGATGCATGCTGGATCTCTCTATCAGAACTAAAGGATCCTGAGGTTAAAAAATCATTCCGTCCATGGTATATCCGCTCGGGCATCGTAGGAAGACTCATACGACAGGACTGGTCGGAGCTTCGACGAATGCATCGTAATTATAGAAAAAATAGGAGGCTTTGAATTATCTTCGTTAGTGAGTTAAAGGTTCAAATACATTCCAATGCAATGACTGAACTAGTAGCTGTCGTGTTTCCCAAAACGATTCCTTTCGGAAAACCTGCCGGATATAAAAATGTTAACACAGGTTCAACAGGAAAATATGTCATTGTCCCCACGAAAAGCTATGTCAGGTCCCTTGTGAGTAACTGTACTATTTCTTGAATGATGTTGTTTAGTGAACAGTATCATTTGCTTTTACTTGCCAGTATAAATAGGTCGCTTAACATTTGGCGTCTTAGTGTTGCAGTACCATGGGTTCTCATTTGCTTTGTGAGCATTAGAAACATAGGTGGCTGTGTTGATCTTTCCCGAGATGACCACACCTACAACGAAGCAAGGGATCCGAAGGAATATAGGGAACAACGCGTTTAATAACTGCATGTTCCTGACTTCGGTGAGCTTTCCCAAGATGAACGGGTATATAGGGCAGCAGGCGTTTTATAACTGCATGTCCCTGACTTCGGTGAGCTTTCCCAAGATGAACGGGGATATAGGGCGGGAGGCGTTTTATAGCTGCCATTCCCTGACTTTGGTGAGCTTTCCCGAGATGACAGGGGATATAGGGCAGGAGGCGTTTTATAACTGCTACAGACTAGGCGAGAGTAACCCTGAAAAGACGGTGATCTTTGCTGATACTCAGGTGTTCGATAATGTTAAAACCTGGGACGCCGTCGGCACGTCAGGTGGACGGGTACAAGTTACAGTAGATAAAAATCGCCTTAAGTTTGCAAACGGGACATCTGGAATCCCGAAACCTGAATAAGCCACTAGTCTACTTCTTCTATCGTTGGTTCTGCACCGGCTGTTTGTCCATTCGCTGCTGTACCCTCTTCATTTCCCGCCTCGGCATACGGCTTCATCTTGTCTTTTAGTTCTTCAAGTTTCTGTTCGGCCGTTGTTAACAGTTCGTCGGTCAACGCAGACACCTCGAGAGATGCGACGATCTCTTCTGCAGCTGTCTTAATCTCTTCTACTACTTCCGGTTCTTTGATGATCTGCTCAGCACCCTGTGTCAGTTGGAATGACATAGATTCGATGGCACTCTTGCGATCAATGAGGTCTTTCAGGGCCTTGTCTTGCTCGGCGTACTGTTCAGCCTCATCAACCATCCTCTTGATATCAGCATCGCTCAGTCGCCCTTTGTCATTCTTGATAGAGATCTTCTCCGACTTACCACTTGCCTTGTCAGAAGCACTCACATTCAGAATCCCATTGGCATCAATATCAAACGCGACTTCGATCTGTGGTACACCTTTGGGAGCTGGAGGGAGTCCATCCAGTTCAAACTTTCCGAGAAGGTTATTGTCCCTCGTGAATTGCCGCTCGCCTTCATACACCTGAACAAGTACCCCTGGTTGATTGTCAGCATAGGTCGTGAAGGTCTGAGTTTGACGTGTAGGAATCGTCACATTTCGTTTGATTATTGGGGTCATCACACCACCAGCCGTTTCAAGTCCCATACTGAGAGGAGCGACATCAATTAATAGAATATCTTTATCACCAATAGCGTCACCACCACACAGCACTGCTGCTTGTACTGCGGCTCCATAGGCTACAGCTTCATCCGGGTTCACACTTCTGCACAACTCTTTTCCATTAAAGAAGTTTGATAGCATAGATTGGATTTTGGGGATGCGGGTTGAACCACCAACAAGGACAACATCATCAATATCTCCTTTAGCTATCTTCGCATCTCGGACAACTCTGTCTACTGGATCGAGGCACTTCCTGAAAAGGTCATCGCACAGGGACTCAAACCGTGCTCTCGTAAGGCTGGTATAAAAATCCTCTCCATCAACAAGGCCATCAAGTTCGATACTAGCGGATGCAGTTGACGACAATGTACGTTTCGCTCGTTCACATGCTGTACGGAGGCGTCTCATAGCCCTAGAATTCGCACTAATGTCCTTCTTCAGTTTGCGTTTGATTTCAGTGACGAAATGCTGCACGACTCGGTTATCAAAGTCCTCTCCACCCAGATGAGTGTCGCCGGCTGTAGCCATGACTTCAAATACACCATCATCTATATTAAGAATAGACACATCAAAAGTTCCACCACCGCAATCAAAGATAAGTACATTCTTGTTCCCACTCTTGTCAAGTCCATATGCCATCGCAGCTGCCGTTGGTTCGTTGACAATCCTCATGACATTCAATCCAGCAATTACACCTGCATCTTTTGTTGCTTGCCGCTGCGAATCATTGAAGTAAGCAGGAACAGTAACGACGACATCTTTTACTGGTTCACCGATGAAATCACTAGCACACTGAGCCATCTTCTGAAGGATAGCTGCAGCGATCTGCTCCGGAGTGTGCGTCTTGGTTCCACCTGTAGTAGTGGTAATCTGACAAGTTCCCGTGTTTGCCTTTTCGACTGTAAATGGAAAAAACTTTAGGTCGCTCTGAACTGATGGGTCATCAAACTTACGACCGATCAGTCTCTTCGCATCAAATATTGTATTTTCGGCATTAATCGCAGCCTGATTCTTTGCAGCCTCTCCAACCAATCTCTCATTTTCAGTAAATGCAACAAAAGAAGGTGTTGTTCTGTTACCTTGGTCATTTGCAATGACTTCTACTGTACCGTGTCGCATAACTGCAACTGCACTGTATGTCGTTCCCAAATCAATTCCAACTGCTGGCATTTAGAATTGATATATTGTTGTCTTTATATCCTGGAAATTAGTAGCTCACATCCTGAAGATCTGCGACTCTCCAGTATTCGGACCTTCCCGATGGAAGTGGCCGACGGATTATGAAAGGAATCTTTCGGGCCTGGTACTCAGCATAAGCGATTTCCATAGATGTCATTCCATCATTTGGAATCTCAATGGCTGGTTGTCCTCCACCACTCAGCTGTTCAGCCCGAATACCAAGGATCTTTGCTTTTTCATACTTAGTGATTAGAGGAGTCGTAGTATGATTTGTGTCTATAATAACACCTCTTGAGTTCCTTATTACGTTTGCAGCAGCTCGTACTTCATCTACATTTATAGTCTGGGTTTCTGGATGTTCTGCTAAGAGTTCGCTACCAAGCGACCCATCTTCTGCAATCAACCCTCCCTGTTTCAGTCGTTCAGTCCAGTCTTCATCATCTGAGTCGGTAATATCACCATCGTCATCTGTATCAATCATGAGAGTAGCAGGTGTAATTGCAACACCACTTGACATAGCAGATATGAGAGGATCTGGTTTTACAGCATCAGCATCACCGTCGTCATCGTCATCATCATCACTTCCATCCACACTATCGTCATCACTTCCTTCCGTACTTTCATCATCACTTGGGACATTACCATCGGGGACGCCGTCATCTAAGACAGACGTAACACTCTCGGCATCACTATCATCATCTAGTACCGGTCCGTCATCATTGAGACTTTCGTCGATATTGAGATCAATAGGTGCATGATCGTTTTCGATCACTAAAGTATTATTCATTTTGTGTATGTCTTTATTTCTTCAGGCTGTTAGAGAATCAATTTAGGTCTATGTTGCAGAGTTGGCGACTGTCCACGTGGAATCACACTTCGTGCATAGATATATATATTTGATGTTCGTATCATCATAACGAATATACCGAACTGACCCTGGAACAGAGCACCCAACAGTAGGACACACTGCATTAGCCGTGGGAAGTGTTGGATCATGTTTGGTATGGGCATTCAATGGTTGAAGGGTTGCGGCATCGTTCTGTTTGAATGTTACCCGGTATGCACAGCTTGTTCCTGAAACACCTGCCTTTTCTTCATGCCCACACTTACGACAATAGTAAGACAATTGGGGATCTTCATCTGTTTCACCATCTAGTGTCCCGTCTGGGGACACTTCTCCAGCAAGTCGCATGTATAGCATCATATTGCATACTTTACAAAAATCCATTGTTGTTTCTGCAATACATATAGATCTTTCTACTTCAATTTATCATCTGAAACTTTGTTTACAGACAATCGGGGAGCAAAGTATTTTGCTGCCATTAACAACTGTTCAGCCCTTCGCTTCTCCTCTTTCCTTCTGTCATCAGTGAGTTTCCGTAGTTCTATGTACTTAGCAACAGTTTTCGGATCAATACCAGAGAAGAAGAACATTGTGAAATCTGAAGAGATCTTTCTAACTTCTAGTTTGGCGAACAGAAGAGAGAGTGTCTCGAATTTGATCAATCAGTGGCTTGTATAAACCAGATGCTCTCATCTCATATATCCCTACATAGATGTTGATTTCTGGATCATCAACTGCATACTTTTCGACTAAAGACATGAGTTCGTCGGTATGTGTGATGTAGTACTCTTCGTATATACATCTAAACTCTTCAGGAATCCCTCTACCATGTTGTAGCGTATTCAATACTGCTAATTCCATTGTCTTGAACTGGAGAGATTTATTGTATGGGATAGAGTCTGGATGGGTAGCTGGTATATCTGGTTCCTCAATAATGGGGTATGGTCTGTTCATGGCTTGGGCTAGATCCAACAACACAGTCCTCAATGTCATACATGATGTCCATCCCTCTCCACGCCAAGTGTTTAACCCTGCCCGACATACCTTACCGTTCCTATAGAAGTTAGGATGGAATCGGGTTCTCTCTCTTTGGTCTTGTGTTAGGGCTTTCACTACAGGAGGAGATGTTGGATAATCATTGGGGTACTTAACACTGAAGAAAAAACATCCATGATGGTAGGGTGTTCCTTCTGCTCCTATTAACATTGCTGTCCCTTCAGTCATAACACTATCAGAGTGTATATACTGAATTCCATCTGCACCCATAGGGTGTTTCATAATATCACCCACATCACGAGCAATTCGATGCATTGCAAATGGTAATAGTACGGATGATGACATATTAATACCTTGGTTCAGCGTCTAAACCACTTGGCATGTTTCTCAGTTCTCTCTCGATGATCTCTCTCGGTGATCTCTCTCGGTGATCCGGATGTGTAAAATTGATCTAGAGTTTTTTCGGGAGGGAGTCCACATTAGAATATGACGAGTGGATTTAATGGATTCCTTCGTGACCATCATTCCCCAAAAGGGGGTGCGTTTACACATACACGGATTGGTAACAGCCAGCTTGGCATAAAAGGCGGGTGCTACAACATTCCAGACGAGGATCGTGAACAATTCTACACACTATACCTGTCGCATCTTAAGAAGGGACATTACGAATATTTAACTGAAGTTCAGGGTGATGTTGCCCCCCTTCTCGTCGACTTGGATTTCCGATATGCTGTTGATGTAGAAGAGCGTCAACATACATCTTCGATGGTGTCGGACCTCATCGGATTGTATATGCAGGCATTGAGTAGGTGCCTTGATATTAAGGAGGGGACTGTCGTGAATGCATATGCTTTCGAAAAGCCCAATATCAACTGCTGTGAAGGTATCACTAAGGATGGTATCCATCTTGTTATTGGTATACCTCTTGACCGGGCATCCCAATGTTTGGTTCGGGACTATGTTAAGTGCGAGATTGCAGATGTTGTGAACGATCTACCACTCGAAAATGACACAGATGGTATCTTAGATGAAGGTATCACTCTGGGTGGGACAAATTGGCAGCTAGTTGGCTCACGAAAACCAGCGAATGAAGCTTATGAATTGGTTCAAGCCAATGAATGGTGCGTTAGTGAAGATGGAGACTTAATGCGAATCAAGGGATTACCGACGAGCTACTCAGGTGAAGATGCTGTTCGGCTCCATCAGAATCTCAGTGCACGCAGATTTGCCGACGGTAAGACGGAACCATTTCCTGTCTCAGATGGTTCTGCTGCTGCTCATGCTACTTGGGTTAATAGATTTGCGGCAAAGAGTGCAGTTGTGGACGTCGCAACTGAAGATGCCTCCTTATGCTTGACTGGATTTACACCAGTCAGTATAACAACACCAACCATAGGTGGCAGCGTTGCGGAAATAGAAGCAGCTTACAAAGAGTTTATGGACCGATGTGACCAAGGTGAGTCACTAGTATACAGTGAAGCAGCAAAGTATACTATGTGTCTGACAGTGGACTATGCGGATGATCATGACAAGTGGTTCAAGGTTGGACTTGCGTTGCGTCATACACACCGTAGCATGTTTGTTGTATGGATGATGTTCAGTACAAAGTCATCAAAGTTTCGGGCTAGTGATGTCGCATCTTATGCAGAGCAATGGGCAAATATGACGTTATCTGCAAAGACTACCGGCCGACAGATCACAGCAAAGTCAATTATGTATTGGGCACGCACATCTAACCCGGATGCATACTATGATGTGAATGAAAAGTCCATTTCGAGCTATATGGCGGAGACACTCCGTGGTCCCACGGAGTATGATATTGCCCAAGTGCTCTATTGCAAATTCAGTTCTAAATACAAGTGTGTAAGCATCAAAAGTAGACTATGGTATCAGTATGTGGGACATCGTTGGACCGAATGTGATGGAGGCCATGGTCTTCGTCATAACATCTCATCCTGGCTGGCAACCCAATACCTCAAAAAAACACAGGAGATCGTAAATAAAACACTCCAATGCCAGGGAGACAACGAAGAGAGTGCAACTCTCCAGAAGCAAGCATCGAAGTATTCTGAGATAGCTCTGCTCCTCAAGAAGACAACATATAAGGACCATGTTATGCGTGAATGCTGTGAATTGTTCTACGACCCTGACTTCTTGAACCTACTTGATACTAACCCTAATTTGCTGTGTTTCGATAATGGGATATACGACTTTGGAACAGCGTGTTTCAGACCAGGGCAAGCTGATGATTACGTATCGCTGTGTACCCATACCACATATCCAAAGGATGGGATTGATGCAACATCTAAATTAGCAGTAAACAACTTCATGACACAACTCTTCCCAGACACACAGCTTCGTGAATATATGTGGGATCACCTAGCATCAGTTCTTCCAGGACTCAATGAGGCACAAACGTTCAGTATATATAGTGGTATTGGGAGCAATGGTAAGTCAAAGCTGGTCGAGTTAATGAACCTTGTACTTGGTGATTACAAGGGTACTGTACCCATTACAATGGTGGTTGGGAATAGGACAAATATTGGGTCTGCATCACCAGAGATCGCACAGTTAAAGGGTAAGCGTTATGCTGTTATGCAGGAACCGACAAAGGGTGATAAGATTAACGAGGGTATTTTGAAAGAGATGACCGGTAGTGATCCCGTTCAGGGTAGAGCCTTGTATAAGGATACTGTTACCTATGTTCCACAGTTCACACTTGTTGTATGTTGCAATGATCTGCCGACATTCAAGTCCAATGACGAGGGTACATGGCGGAGAGTGCGTCTGTGTCGGTTTATGTCGTGCTTCGTCTCTGAAGAAGAAGAAGAAGAAAAGAAGAAGGAAAACCCAAGTATTAAGCATTGGTTTCGTAAGGATCTGAAGTTGGGTGATGCTATGAAGGTTTGGGTGTCTGCATTCACAAGGATGCTTGTTGAGCGGTGGAATGAGACGAGGGGTAAGGTTCGTGATTGTGAGAGTGTCCGACTTGCTTCCAAGCAGTATAGGAATGATGAGGATGTGCTAGTACTCTTTCACCAAGAGTGTATTCGAGAACAGACTGGTACTTGGCTCAGCATCGGTGATGCTTGGTTAGAGTTCCAAGAGTGGCACCGATCCACGTATCCATCTCGTCGCCGTATGCCAGAGAAGCGAGAGTTGCGTGAGTCATTGGAAAGGGCAATCGGACCTTATGGTGGTGAAAAGAAGGGTCATACGCGTGGTTGGAAAAACTGGACTGCATGTCCAGCAGGCGAGCCATCTATTAACGACTACGATGAATAGATATTATAAGATGATTAGTCAATGAAGAAAAAATACGGTATTTTTAACACCATCGCTAGCAGTCTAGAAAACAATTATTTCGGTATTTTTGTTGTTGTCAGCTTGCTTCTAGTTGCTGCCCTTGTCCGATCAAATCTGCACTTGGTGAGAACGAAACCATTGTCTTCTGCCCAATACCAGCTTTTTGAAAACATGATTGATTCTCCAGAGAGAGCCTTTTGTGGATCGCATGATAATATCGAAACTCGTGAGAAAGAATGTAACAAGCTTTCAGAGGGTGTTTGTTCCGAGGCTGGATGTTGTGTATGGGCTCACACCGGAAGTGGTGTACAAGCGTGTGTTGCTGGCGATCACCACGGTCCTGTCTACTTATCAGATCCAGACGCTTCTCTTACGTATGACGTGACGAAGTATGTTCACAAGGCAGAAGAGTTTGTCATTAAGTCGTAAATTGATCTAGGAGTTTTGAATATATGGGATGATACAATAGAATGTTGATTCCTGTTCGTTGCTTTACATGCGGCACTGTTCTTGGAGATAAGTATGAATATTATTTGCGAGAAATTGGAGCTGGGAAGACCCCATCTGCAACCCCCCCGGTCCAATACATCACATCGGATACACGAGAAAAAACCATTGAAGGCAATGTTATGGACAAACTGAATCTTCGAAAGATGTGTTGTCGCCGGCACATGCTAACTCATGTCAACATTATGTAAAAATATATACTGATTGTATAATGTCCGAATGTGGATGTCGAAACGGAGGTTCAAGACGAACCCGGAAACGAACTCGGACTCGGAAACGACCAAAGAGACACACTCGTTCACGAAAGTATCAAAGACTTCGTGGCAATCGTCGCCGATCCAAACGTGGAGGTGGAGCCAACACATTCTTACCACAATCTCTAGTTAATACATTTCGCAATCTAACAAATTCTGTTCAAACTCGGATTGCCAATTTCACTGGGGGTCCAATTCCTATCTCACCAAGCGTGCTTAATCAAACACCAATCGAAAAACCTAGTGAACATTCTATCATACAGGCTATTCGTCCCATCAAAACTCCAACCAAGAAAACATCACCTTTCCGAAAGTAGGATCTCTAGCAGTTTTTTCTAGTCCATGCTATATGGATATCAAAAAAACATTCGGTGATCTATGTACCCCTTCGCAGCTATACTTTGCTCTGTCCGCGATCAGTGTTATTGCAATGTTTCTTGCGACATACAGTCTATTTGATGCCGTAGTTGGACTTGCAGTCGCTGCCATTTGGGCTGCGATTCTCAATGCTATTTGTAAGGCGGGATATTCCACTGTCTCTTGGGTAATCTTGGCACTCCCTGTCATTATGTCTATTGGTGGTGGTGTAGCCATTGCAGCAAATACAAACATAGGAGTCAGTCAGTAAGATGTTAGCTTCCGTTTATGGTTTAAAAATGTACCGGTACTTTAGTACCATAACATGGATGACAATATCCGTGATTCAAAAAATTGGGAGTACATTGATGCTTATTTTAATAGGCCGAATGGAGGTCTGGTGCAGCACCAACTAGACTCATTCAATGATTTTTTCTCGACAGGACTCCCACAACTATTCAGAGAACGAAACCCAGTTACACTTATTAAGGATAAAGATGCCACAACAGGAGAATTTAATCTTACGTGTCACTTGTACTTTGGTGGAAAGGATGGTACTCGGGTCTACTATGGGAAGCCAACAATATCGACTGATGATGGTAATAGGATTATGTATCCTAATGAAGCCAGACTAATGAACTACACTTATGCTTTCACTATACACTACGACGTAGAAGTAGAGTATTTGATGAAACAAGCCGATGGAGAAATAGTTAAGAAGGAAGGTCTTTTGGAAAAGGTATTCTTAGGACGTTTCCCTGTGATGATGCACAGTAATATGTGCATATTATCTCAACTAGACCCCGAAATACGATTCGGTATGGGAGAAGGTAGGAATGACCCCGGTGGATATTTCATCGTCGATGGAAAAGAGAAGGTAATTGTCTCACAGGAGAAGTTTGCTGATAATGCTCTCTACCTCCGAAAAGATGTGGGTGACCTATATAGTCTCTCTGCGGAAATAAGATCCGTATCAGAAGATGCTGCCAAACCTACTAGGTCATTGTCTGTCAGGGTTGTCGGTGCAACTCCCACAATGGATAATGGTCAAATTGTTGTATTAGTACCTAATGTCCGCAAACCAGTACCACTTTTCATTTTAATGCGAGCTCTTGGTATTATATCAGACAAGGCAATTATTGAAACATGTGTCCTTGACATCAAACGCTATGAGAAATTCTTAGAATTCTTCCGTCCTTCTATCCATGACGCAGGACCAATATTCACTCAGGCTGGAGCCATCCGTTATATTGGAAGTCTTACTAAAGGTAAAACTACCGCTCATGCGAATGAGATTCTCTCGGATTACTTACTTCCACATATGGGGGAGCTCAACTACAGAGAGAAAGCACTCTACGTGGGATACATGGTCATTCGTTTATTGAATATGCAACATGGTGCTGAGGTACCTACAGATCGCGACAGTTTTACATACAAAAGGGTCGAACTAGCGGGTTCACTCCTTCAAGGTCTATTCAAAGAGTACTACATTCTCCAGCAGAGAGACATCTTTGTAAAGCTAGACAAAGAATACTATTATCATGAGAGTTCTTACAAACGGAACTTCCCAGCTTTAGTTGAGAACAATGCACGGGATGTGTTCAAAGATCGTATCGTTGAAACTGGCGTAAGGAAGGGGTTTAAGGGGAACTGGGGGTCTCAGGACCGAACCAAAAGGCCAGGACTAGTTCAGGATCTCTCCAGGCTATCATTCAACTCTATGCTCTCACAACTCAGAAAGATAAATCTACCTCTCGACCCCAGTGCCAAGGTAGTCGGACCCCGGTACTTACACTCTACTCAGTGGGGAATCATTGACCCAGTAGATACTCCCGATGGTGGCAATATCGGACTTCACAAGCACATGGCTATCGGTGCCTATATTACTAGTACATGCAGTGGTGTTCCAGTAACCAAGCTACTCATAAATATGGGAGTTGTTGTACTTGAGAGTCTACCGACTCGCGATATGGCAAACAGCACTAAGGTATTCGTGAATGGTACGTGGATAGGCTGCACTGATAGTCCAGATGCAATATCAGAGAGACTAGTACTATTGCGGAGGACTGGACACATCTCTCTCTACATTAGTGTTAGGTGGAGCATTCTCGTCAGAGAACTCCATATTGCTACCGATGCAGGGCGTCTATGCAGACCAGTACTATATGTCGATAAGAACGGCAGTGTTGCAGACGCGAATGGTGGGCTAGCTGCCGCATTATTACAAAGTACCGATGATGTAACATGGGATATACTAGTCAAGGGTCCGTTAGGAACGAGCAAAAGTGCAGACTATTGCATTGTTGAAGATACCGATATTCCTAATTCAGAATTAGAGACAAACGCAGCAGCAATTGGATTTATTGATACTCCAGAAACTGAGACACTTTGGATTGCACTTGACCAATCAAAGATCGTCGCCGGACGTACACTTAGGATGGAAATACATCCATCATTAATCCTTGGTATCATGGGTAATCAGATTGTATATCCTGAGAACAACCCTCTCCCGAGAGATCTATTCTCATGCGGGCAAAGCAAACAAGCCGCATCTATGTACTCAACAAATTATCGTAATCGTATAGATAAAAGTGCTATTGTGTTAGCCAATGGACAGATTCCACTTGTTAAGAGTCGGTACTTGAACTATATTAACAAAGAGCAAAACCCTTACGGAGAAAATCCTATTGTTGCAATCATGTGTTACGGTGGCTATAATGTAGAGGATGCTGTATTGGTGAATGAAGGAGCACTCCGTAGAGGTTTCTTCACCACTCTATACTATTCTATGTATGAAGGTCGTGAAGAAAGCTCGAGTGTTGGGGGTAATGATTTGGACTCACGGTTTGTCAATGTCGAAGATAACAACGTTGTTGGACAGAAACCTGGATATGATTACAGCAAACTTGGAGTGAATGGGATCATTAAAGAGGGAGAATTAATAAAGGAGAAAACAATTGTTGTTGGTCTTGCCACCACAAGCATTGATGATCCTGCTGTTATGAATGATTCATCTATTGGAACAAAGAAAGGTGCTAACGGCATAGTAGATAAGGCATTTATCACACGAGGTAGTGAAGGATTTCGTACGGCTAAAGTGAGAGTGCGACAAGTCCGAATACCAGAGATCGGGGATAAGGTGTGCAGTAGATGTGGTCAGAAAGGAACTATTGGTCTTATTATACCAGAGGAGGATATGCCATTCACAGCAGATGGTATTCGTCCTGATATCATTGTCAACCCACATGCTTTACCAAGTAGAATGACCATTGGACAGCTTATCGAATGCCTATCTGGTAAGGTAGGTACATTGTATGGTGCTTTCGGTGACTGTACTGCATTTGTCAATAATGGACCCAAAAATCAGATCTATGGAGATCTGCTACGGAATATGGGTTACAATCCAACCGGGCGAGAAACACTCTATAATGGCATGAGTGGAGAAGTTCTTGAGGCAGAGGTTTTCATAGGTCCAACATACTACATGCGACTAAAGCACATGGTTCAGGATAAGATCAATTATCGTGGGAGAGGACCACGTACTGTTCTCACTCGCCAAACAGTACAGGGACGTGGTAATGATGGAGGCCTGCGGGTTGGAGAGATGGAACGGGACTGTATTGTTGCACATGGAATGACTATGTTCCTCGAAGAATCTATGATGAAACGTGGGGATGAGTACTTTGTTGCTGTCTGTAATCAAAGTGGAAAGATTGCAATATACAATGAAGCAAAAAAGGTGTTTCTATGCCCAGCTACAGATGGACCGATCCAGTTCACTCCAGGGCAGACCGGTGAGCTGCGTCTTGACACTGTAAGTAAGCACGGACGCAGCTTCAGTATAGTGCGTGTCCCATACTCATTCAAACTTCTTATGCAAGAGCTACAGACCATGAATGTTCAAATGCATCTAGTCACCGATGATAATATAGACCAGCTTTACAGCATGGCATATACTAATGATCCAGCGGGAATCAAGACCGAAAGTGATAACATCATTAAGGAACTGAAGGAGGAACGAGGACTCAGAAGGAATCGCCCTGGACCTATCGTTCCAACTCCTATACCACCTCCTACGAGCTATGGATCATACGTTCCACCATCATCACCAGCATATGGTGTTAATGTGCCGGCATCTACCGATGTTACAGAATCGTACGACTATTCAATTCCGACTGACAACCCATATTCCGACCCATCATACGTACCTTATGATACTTCAATTCCGACTGACAACCCATATTCCGACCCATCATACGTACCTTATGATACTTCATCTTACAATGCTACATCTCCCGCTTACAACGCTACATCTCCCGCTTACAACGCTACATCTCCCGCTTACAACGCTACATCTCCCGCTTACAATGCTACATCTCCCGCTTACAACG
>Ga0209533_1003628_pt1 | contig 13632 bp, 16 predicted proteins | sample COG_04_FD_184748 | JGI IMG/M metagenome (GOLD analysis project Ga0209533, IMG submission 184748) | Pelagic Microbial community sample from North Sea - COGITO 998_met_04 (SPAdes) (version 2) | ecosystem: Environmental > Aquatic > Marine > Neritic zone/Coastal water | place: Helgoland, sampling... | reverse complement strand
AATGATTATGTCTCACCCAATGCGGCAACAAGTTGGGTCGCCATATGCCCATTGGCGCCACAAATATGTATTGTTTTCCCGTGACCGCTAATCATTTGAAGATGAGGTATTTGTTAAGTGCAAAGAAGATTATGAAGGTAATTATGTCCGTCAAGATTTTCGCAAACACAACCAGTACACCACTGCTAAGCAACAATGCCAGGATGGCAGTGGAAATGACAATATTCAAAGGAAGGGAAACAACGTATTTCAAAAGTTGGTCTTTGAATGTATTCGTCACATCATTTTTAAAAACCCAATAGCGAAGACCAAAAAAAGCGAGGCCAGCGCCAAACAACTTCGCGGTCACATTTGCTATTTTTGGCTCGATCAAAATCAAAGTCACCATGAATAAAAAAAATACAAAATCAGCTGAAGCTGCAACGCCCTGTACAATCGAATAGCTCACTAGCCGCATTTTTTTCTCAAAACTAAGACATAGTGAATCCCAAACACCCAGTTTAACGGCTTGAGGAGAAATTCCATGATTCTGATTGGTGCAGCGAGCCAATCGGGAAGCAACCTGGAGAAGTTCAGGCCACCTGAGAGGATGTAGCGAAGAAAGTTATTTAGGATAACCGTCTCGACGATCTCAAATTGAGGAAATTTCTCCTCAAAAATGTGCTTATCGCGTTTGAAGACTATATAGGAAAGAGCTTGATTGGCGCCAAGCATTGGACCAGTTAGTTGAGACTTCCAGCTCTGCTGTTTCGGATCAAAAATCTCGTCTGAGATAAAGGTCCGATAGATGAATGATGCCAGTGGCCCATAAAAAGGCTCAATCATTATCACACCGCCCCCACCCCTCAGCACTCTATCAGCTTCGTGAAAAAATTTTTCAGGATTTGGAATGTGGTGGAATACATTCTGAGCAAAGATGGCTGACAGCGAGTTTGATCTAATATCCATGTCCATCGCGTCAATGCATCTGTCGTTATATTCAGATGGCATGACATCTGAGGTAATAACGGTTGGCAGAATTTTTTTCAACGACACTGCGCCGCTTCCTAACTCAAGGGCATCACCGTCCGATGTCAGATGTCGTTTTGCAAGCTGCTCCATAAGTCTAAAATTTTCGTCAAAAACATCCCTAAGCATTGGCTTTGTGGACAGGATTTGTTTATGCGCCATGATACGCCTATCGCTGTCCATATTGACCTCAGATAAAGACTTTTCGCGCATTTTTTTCATGGCTGATACTTTCTCTCACAAAACAGTGGCTTTCAACTCGACATTGTATGATGTCGGGTCAATTAACCTCCAGCTCCTTTGATATCGAAGCGATATGGTCTGCTACTCTCGCGGCGTTTGCGACAAGTGTAAACGTATGTGGCTTCTCAGAAATTCGGGGCATCCAGCTTCCGTCGATGACAAATAGATTTTGTAGACCAATAACCTGACAGTTTATGTCGGTGTCCTCTCCCAGTGGCAGGGTTCCTCCATAGTGTATATCACTTCCAGCTTTTAATTTTGAGGTCAAAAAAGGAATTGGAATAATTGAATTTCTTACGAAAAATAACTTGAGACGACGCCTTGCTATCCGAGATGACTTTTGAAAACCTCTTCCCAGGCGGTGTTTGATAATAACGTCCCCATCATTGAAAATGATAGTATTTGTTGCGTAGTCAGATGGGAAAAAAATCAGATAGCCGATGAGATAGCGTCTTAGAAACTGGATAAATCTTGCAAGCATGCAGTTCTTTATAGGTAACAATGAAAGCCAATCTGAAACTGGCACAGACATACCGTCGACGAATGATGCATATGCGTTACCTTCTGGGATTTGGATCCGTGCCACAACCTTGCCGACCGGTCCGGGTTGCGATGGTTTACCAAATGGATTGAATGCTAGGCCTCTCAGCATAACATTACTGGCCAGGCCGGTTTCCTGTTTCGCGGATGAACCCCGACAGGTGTTAACCAGTCGAAATGTCTCAAGAGGCCCACAGGCAAGGACGACTTCGTTTGCTTGAAGGTCAATCTCTCTATGTTTATTTCTGACTTTGACGATATATGTTCCACTGTCTGTTCTCTCTATGGAGAGAGCTGTACTTTCTGGAACAACTTGATGCACATTCCGCAGATCGTACAAAGTGAACGCGGCGTTGAACATGCTACCACGGCCACACGCGATGCCGCATTGTCCACATTCATTGCAAGGTTTGCGTGAGCAATTATCGCGTTCTTGATAAATAATAGCCTGTCGTGTCAATCCTGGCTGCACATGGCGGGTTGATTTTTTGAGTTGCCCTAAATTGCCACGGACTGCCGGACGTGCATTTAGATCTGATGTAAACTGTCCCAGATATTCAGATAGTGCATCGTCAACGACATGAACGTCACCCAATAGTCTTTCAGCGAAGGTGTGCCGTTCTCGGATTGCGTTACTTACTTCTTTGGGAATTCCCATGTCAGAAGCCACAAGTTTTGCCATGCCAGCGCCCCATCTATTCGAAAGGCCTCCAAATCCCTCTATTCGATGGTAGCAAAATTCATCGCCATCGAGGGACGTCACTGATAAGTTCTTCTGTGAGGAATTGAACTTCCAAAGTTTGTCGGCACCACTTATGTCGTTTAAACGGGTGTTAAGATTTGGCAGCGAGAGTTCGCCCTGACAAACCACTGTGACTTTCAAGCCCTTTTCAGCAATTCTCGTACAAAATGCTGCAGCACTCGGGCCTCCACCAATTACCAAGATGTCTGTACTTGCAATCATATTCCGGATTTCGGGTTAGGCTTTTAACTCAATGTAAAGTCTGACAGACCTTGACTTAAAATCCATGTGATGAATTACCTCGTGAAGAAATAAAGTCGCATATATTTATGCTCTAGTCTAGGTTTTTATTCCTAGCCTTCTGTCTGATTTAGTTGAAACACAAGAAATTGATGGTATCCCAGAGCTCTTCTGGAAAACCCTTGCGGTCTGTCAACACCGTACCTTTGTGGCCGATCATTTTTGTGAAGCAAGGGGCAATAAAATTTGTTTTGAAATTGAGATGGGTCTGAAATATCACTCTTTATCTTATTATCTCTTTTAGTCTTCTCATTCCCGTAAATTTGAGGCTCTGGGTCCCCGGTAACTATCAATCGCGCGCTCAGAAAATCTCTCTCATCACTGTGACGATCGTTTTATCGTCCCGTTACTTGCTTCTTTTTATAATTAGTGACTCCATTAACCGCTATCACACCAAGCTAGCAGTCATCTGCTCTTCGGTTTGATGCTCTGCTAGCACATTTCTGGGACGCGTCTGCCACTCAAGAACTCAAGCGCGGGGAGGGAATGGAACTGATGACTGGACTGATTGCGAAATGTATTTCAGCAATCCTATATAGTTAACTAGAACCACGCATCTGGGTGCTGATTGAGCTTGTGAGAAGATAAAATCGCCGGGGGCCGCTACAGATTAATAGCCTTGGGCCAAAAAGAGACAACTCTCTATCTTTCTGTTCTTTTCGATTTATTTCGATATTTTTGGCGGATCCTGCTGCGTAACGCCTATTTGAAATACCAATTCTCTGTCAACTCTTTCTGCCACCTCTTTGATTTTAAAGTGCGTTGGAGATACCTGTTGTGTCAGCAGCTAAGCCCGTTCAATTTACAGGTTTGTTGTTGGTTCGCTGGTGTTATCTTTTGTTCTTAATCTCGATAAAGATAATGCTGTTGCGCTCCAGACAAAGATATTGTTCCATTGGCCAAAAAAATCGGCAGTTGTTGCTATCGATCAATTGCTCGTTCACTGTGTCGATAGCATCAAAAATTATTTCGATAATGTTCATCAATCTGTCCTCAAAATCTCAAAAATAATCCAAATCTGCCAGGGTGTAATAAGTGGAAGCAAGTTTTTCAAGCGTTATAATTTTCTTATTTTCCGTTAACACAAAAATTGGATTAGAATGTGGTAAATACCTATCAGCAATAGAAAAAAACGGGAATCCAAACCAGTTATCTAGCATAACGTTATCAAAGTTTGCAAGCACTACAACGGCATCAGTCTTACCTATCATTAACCGTTGAATGACACCAAAAGTAAAAGCCCACCTTTCAACAAAATTTAGTTTTCGTCTCAATTGAACATCAATTATCAGCCCAAGATTAACACCTTTAAAATGGACATTCCTCAGAGCGACGTAACCCAGTATATCACTACCCTTATATACTTTCTCCAGCCGGGCATTGAAAATCGGCCCCGAATTATAACGCCACTTTACAAATTCTTTATCCCGCTAAAACACGATTCGTTTCTTCGGGAAATGGATTTGACAGATCCCACGTGCGAAGACCCGGCTCAACATGACCAAACGGTATACGGTGATAAAAACAGGCCATTGCAATTGTCATTACCGTTGTAGTGTCACCTTGAGCAAGTACCACATCGGGTTTTTCAGCTACTAATACATTTTCCATATCAAGTAAAAGTCTCGCCGTCAGTGTCGTTAACGCTTGACTTGGTTGCATATCATTAAGGTCAATATCAGGCTCTATATCAAAAATTTTCAGAACTTAATCAAGCATATGGCGATGTTGTGCAGTTGCAAGCACTCGACAATCAATTAATTCGCAAGCCTTCAAGGTATGAATAACCGGGGCCATTTTAATAGCCTCGGGCCTTGTACCGATGACACAAAGCACTTTCCTTTTCATAATCATAAACTAAATCCTTGTCTTAATTATTTCGAAACCCATTTTCAGGGGCTCGTTCGATTAGCTTTGTTGAATACTCGAACAATTGCATATCCTGTTCGTTTGCTGCAATTAATCTATTAAAATTATCTTTAGAAAGATGGTCTTTTAAATTGAAAATCCGCTCCTCGATGGATTTGTGGAGATCTTTACTGGTAGTATTCTGGGGCTTTATATCAGCATACTTAAATTCAATATTGTATTGATCCAGTATTTTAGGAAATCGACTTACGTCTTCTCCAAAATACTCCGTTCTTGCCAGCAATTTCACATTTTCTATATTTTTGATAGCCTGATAAATATCATATTCCATACAACTCGGTCTTTTCCGTATTAGCGGTCTCTGCCTATATGCGGCGCCAAGCAAACGAGTTTGCGAATTCGATACCTGCGTAATTTCTTGCCTGTCGGAAAAACAGTATGTTACCCAATCATCAAAGGACATATCCTGCGCGGCTTTTGATGTGGTAGTAGCATCAAACGTCTGGCGTTTAAATTTATAGATAGACAGAATTCGAAGCAGTGGATGACGAATAAAAACCACTGGCAATACCTGGAAGTCCAGCGAAACAGGCACTGGCAATTGAATTTGATGAGAAGAAAATGCAACTACATTTTGCTTCCGCTCAATAATACGTGAGAGTTGCTCCTGGTCTATGGTAAAGAATGGAAAAGGCCCATCAAAGCAGATGTGCTTATGCCTAAAATTCTCTGACAAAAGGGTATCAAAAGACGTACCTGAATTTTTAAATATATGGTAATGACAAATAACGTTGCGCATATTCAACCTTCACTGGCTATGGCGAGCGGTAGCAGGCGGCCTTTTGGATTGATGGCCAGATAAGAATCTGAACGCTGCTCACCTGATTGCATATCCATTTGCACCGCCTCATAATCTGCTCCGATATCCTCAAGCAAAATATGCGGAGCAAAAGCAGCAGAGTTTTTAGCATAATAAAATTTTAACATATTTCCCTCTGTTAATTGCTCAACAACGTTATGCGATAAGAAGAACAATTCAAGTAGATATCAAATTAATTTTTATTTTAAAAGAAATTATAGTTGCACACTTTTTAACACACCTAATTTATGTGCCTGTAAAGCACTGAAATTAAATATGAAAAGTTGAAGCAGTTTTATCACAGGGGTTGATCTCAACAGAAAATGAATTCAGCAAAGACTGGCTGGCGGCGATGGGTGTAAGCAAGACCTATACCCTAGGGACTTCAGGCGGCGGCGTTGGAGCAATAGTCTATGGTTGCGCTCTTGAAGTTTAACTGCTGTGTCATTACACAACTCCTTAGTCAGCAATTTACGTATGTTGAAAAACGCAACTTGTTTAGCAGTGGAGTTATGCAAACCCACGCAGCTTTTAGAATATGGCTTAACTGATGCCTATTGGGTTCGGGTACTCATGCCGAACCATCTTTAACCTAGCAGCCTGTACAGCAAAAGACAAGGGGAAAAATAACTTAAGTTATTGTTTTAAATAGATATATATAGGACTTTATGGGATGTAGATTACTCAAAATCAACTAAATACAGGGCACATCGTGGCCTTTGTCACACGCCTGTCACACAGGCGTTGACGAAACGGGTATTTTCATGAGATTCTACACTCATGTTGAAACATGGTGTGACGGCTAGAAAACTGAGAGATTTGCTTGAAAAAAATGGTAGCGGAGGAGGGATTTGAACCCCCGACACGCGGATTATGATTCCGCTGCTCTAACCACCTGTAATCTCCGGTTTTCAATAGCTTAGCTTAATCAAAAAATACTGTGGTCACTCAACCGTCACTTTTGGAGGCAAAAGTGGCTACAATTCGCAAACGCAATAACAAATGGCAAGTCATCGTAAGACATCACAGCATCGGAACTAAGGCGCAATCTTTTCATTGCAAATCTCAAGCAAAACGCTGGGCATATAAGTTAGAAACAGCACTAGAGGCTGGCCAATACGGAAAGCTTTGCCCTTCAAAGATTACACTCTTTGATTTGCTTACTAGGTATCTTAGAGAGGTCACGCCCCAAAAACGTGGCAAAGCGCCTGAGGCACGACGATTAAACAGGCTCTTAAAGGACTCTATAAGCCTCTACAGGCTCAATGAACTTTCACCGCATAGATTAGCCGAGTTTCGAGACAGACGACTCACAGATGGCATTAGGGCCTGCCAATACGACTTGGTGATTATCAGGCACTGTATAAACCTGGCTATAAACGAATGGGAGCTAATGCTGGATAAGAACCCAGCTGACATGGTTAAAAAGCCAAGCTCGAGTCCACCAAGAGAGAGGCGATTGTCGAATGAAGAACTGCAAGCTCTGATTAATGCGTCTTCGCAAACAAGGAACACCAATGTGCTGCCGGTAATCCTATTTGCTATCGAAACAGGTATGAGGCGGGGTGAAATTCTCGGCCTTGAATGGCAATTAATTGACTTAAACAAACGCACTGCCCTGCTCCCACTAACCAAGAATGGCAGTAGCCGGGAAGTGCCACTCTCCTCAAAAGCAATTGGCATACTGTCATCTCAATCAAAGCGAGACGCTCCCAGGCCTTTCCCGATAAACTCCAATGCTTTCAGATTAGCTTGGGACAGGTTAAGGGTCAGGGCAAACGTCAGCGATTTAAAGTTTCATGACCTACGCCATGAAGCAATCAGTCGTTTCTTTGAGGCGGGATTGAGTCTAATGGAGGTGGCAACAATATCAGGTCACAAAGACCCTAAAATGCTTTTTCGTTACACGCATCTGAAGGCTGAGGATATCGTTAGAAAATTAGCCAAGCCTTGCGGCGACCTAGATGGAAAATAGTAAATATTCCATATTTTGTCTCTAAGCGCGGGAATATTGGAATAATGGCGTTGCTGCCTAAAGCAATGCCGCGCGCGAGTGGTGTCAACTTTTGATAAGGGATAAGAGCGAACAACACGTGAATTTTGAAACCTTCAACAAAACGGACTCCCCGATACTAAGCCAGTCATTGTGCTGGCTACAGCTAATTCTCATTTGACATACAAACCGGATATCGTCTTGAATCTCTGTATGGCTTCTCGAATAGACACCCTCATCTCCAAATGCCGCTCGTGGGACGAGTTTGTTGAACTCGTCAAAGCGTTGCCAAAGACAAAAAACAAGGAAAAAGGCGACCTTTTTGAGCGGCTGACGCAAGTCTACCTGCAAACCCAGCCAACCTACCGTTCCAAGTTAAAAAACGTCTATTTGCTGAGCGACAAGACTATCCCTGAGCAGTTACGGACGAAACTTAACCTCCCAGATAACGATGACGATGCACAAAAGGCTATTGAAGCCGCTGACTATGTGACCTTTGCGGAGGGATGATGGCCGAAAAACAGACCTTTTTTTGTTATGACTGCTCTGAAGCTAAGCTTAAAGCTTGGAAGGGCTGGCCTCATAAGTCACCGCCAATTCCCTATCTAGCACCAATTGAAGGCAACAATTGTGACACCTGTGGTTCTGAAAAAAAACTGAGCAACCAAAAGATTTTCTGGTTCAACGTTCACGAAAAGCACAACACAAGACTGCCAAATTATTGGCTTCTCAAAATAGACGCTGACCCGTGGTACGCAAAATGGGGTTACCCTTACAAAGACAAAATGCGTTGTTTAAAATGCAAACAGCCAGCCACTATCAGTGAACGGCGAATATCAGACCAAAAGACAGAAGTGAAATATAACTGTGAGGCTTGTGACGAGGTTCTGCCTTAGAGCCACACCCGGACAAATGGTGGCGTCCATTGCTATAACAGTGGGGCACCCCTTTCAAAATTTGAAACGTTCTTCGAAAAGCCGTTTCTCCTCCGCCAAAAACTCTGCAGCATCACCTTCAAACTCAAAATGTTTTTTTCCACTACAAGATGGGCACCAGCTACCTCTTTGAATACTGTTCCAGACTGCTAACCAACGATGTCCAGATTTACACTCCCATAGTAATTTTGTGGCAGCGTTGATGTAGTATTCTGACAGCAGCGCGCCTTCTTTGGTTTCTGCAAATGTTTTTAGTGAGGATATGTCGAGCCTCTGTGAGCTACCGTAGAGGTTAGCAGCGCATTTTTGACACCAGTAGCCTTTTTTCAGAGAGGTTAGAACAGTTTTCCATCGGTGACCCTTTTTACACTCAATCTGAAATTCCTGCCGGCCTTTAAGACCTTTACTCCGAGTAACATTTAACAGCTTGCCATCTTTTTCCTTACAAATTGAAGATACTTCTGCCTTCGCATTTCTATCTATACGGCTGAGCGCAATTTTAGTTCCTTTGCAGTCACCGTGTGGACACCAAGAGCCTTGTAGTTTTATTACGCTGGGCACAGTCGACCATCGATGCCCTTTTGCACATTGAAAATCTAGCTTCGTACTCTGGTTGATGTACTGTTCAGAGAGACATATTCCACCCTTGCTTTTGCAAATACTCTTAATTTCCTCTAGCTCTTTTGCCTTGCCCACTTTTGACCTTCGCCAGTTATACGTCCCGCTACGGAGAGATGTTTCCGGGGCGACCTGGATTATCTTCGCCACTAAAAAATCCTGCAAATCATCAAGCGCAACTGTGTAAGGGATTTCAATAAGCCGAACGCCGCGCTTCAAACAAAGCTCAATTTTGAACTTGTCATCTTTTTGTCTTTGCAGGAACTTAGCCTTTGTGCCGTGGAAGAATTTGAAGAACTGATAATGTTGCTGACCTTGATATTCGAACGCCAAGTTCAGCTGCTCAGAATAGCCATCTAGCTCCATCGGGTTTCCGTTAAAGTTACGGAGCCAGTCATAACGACCTTTTCTGAACCGCTTTCCGGTTAACCAGTACAGCATATTTGAAACAATAACTTCGGTTGTGCCTGCGGTCATACATTGGTTGCACCAGTGCCCTTTTCTCAGGGAATTAACCAATACTTCGTTCTCGTGACCATTCTCACAAACATACACAACCCGGGCACCTTTTTTCCCCGGTGTGCGACCAATAGTGAGCAGTTTACCCCCACGTGCCTGAACTATGGGAAGGATTTCATTCCTCAAGTCTTCATCAGTTTTCTTTACGGTACCACCGCACTCGGGACACCAGTGTCCCAACCTTATATTCCCGGGGTCAGTCTGCCATATATGCCCCTTAGCACACTTAAAAAATACTGGCTTTTTGAAGCCAGGATACCTTTTTGAGATTAGTTCACCGCCATTTGACCGAGCAATCCTGGATAGATTTTCAAGATGTTCTTTGGCTGAGAACTTGCCCTGACATTTTGGACACCACGATTTAGCAAACAAAATAACTGGTTTGCTATTGAAGGTGTGCCCATCGTTACATTCAATGACAAGTTCTGAGTTTTGATTTTTATATTCGCCTGAAATCAATTTTCCATTTCTGTTGCTGATGATTTGCATCATTTTTTCGTGGTTTTTATCAAAGGTCCTTTCTGCCCGTTTCAGGCTAATTCGTTCACCTAAACACGGCTGTGAGCCGCACCAAACACCCTTAGCGATGTTGTAGGGCGATGCATCCCATTCGTGGCCTCTGGAGCATCGTAGTGAGATGCTGCCATCCTCATTCCGTTGTCCATTATTCAGCAGTTGGCCTTCAAACCTCTTCACCACCTGCTGGATTTTTAACAACGTCTCTTGAGTTAATTGGTTCATAAGGCAACTTCTTCAGTTACTCTGTTAGGTCAAAAATTTTGTTCCCATAATCAGACTAACATCATCTTTCACAAAGGCAAAAACTCGTGAAAAATGTCTCTGCTATGACAGTGAGGGCGTCACTCACGGCCAGCCTTTGCGCTGGCCTTATTTTGTGGCAACTTACCAATGGAAAAATGTATTTTAATTAGTTATCGATGGCCATGGAGTAACCCATGATTAAACGTTTCTTTTTAGCGATAGCACTCTTAACGCCAAGCATCCAAAGCGGAGTGGCAGATGACGCTAGTAATTTTTTTAATAAATACAATTCGCAAGACTCTAACACAAGAATGCAATGCCCAGACAATGACAACAAAACAATGCAATTGTTTACTGCAAAAGATGGGAACTTATTTTTAAACGGAGGTCAGATAGCACAAGTAAAACAAAACGGGAAAAAGCAGCAATATTACATCACAGGAATAATTTGGGACATATTTGTAGATTTTGAAAACAAACTTCTAATTCAAACTCATGAAGGCGAGGAACTTAATAGAAAAGAGTGCAGATAGATTTGGGACCCAGCGTAATACATCTACGCAAACTGGAGATGTTTCACAGCTCAGCAAGGCCGATTTCAGAAATATTCCATATTCCAGGGTCTAGCCGAGGAATATGGAATATAGAGTATTCTTAAATAAGGGTCTTTGACCTTGCAGATTTCAAAAGTTTGGAAACTGCCGATTGGCTGACACCTAACGCATCGGCAACATCGGTCTGCTTCATGCCCTCATTGATGAGCTTAACGACCTCTTCTTCTTTTTCATTCGTCACATTAGAGAGTTCCCAGCATGAAACACCATCTTCAATAGTGTGTGAGAGCTTAACAGGCTCTGCGGCATCACTATGAAAACTTCTAGTTTTTTCAAAATGAACCTCGAAAACAGCGCCCTCTGATTGCTGGTACGAATAAGGTCTCTCCAGCTTGATGACTGTATCTAAAGCATCCTGGCGCCTGCTGGTACCTCGAGAAGACCCATCTTTACCTGCGTGGTGCAAAATGATTACAGACTTGCCCCGGCCCCGCATCTGCAAAAGCCAATTTTGCATCACACTCCACGAGTCCGCCTCATTCTCTTTGCCTGTGAAGCGAAGTGTACTGAGGTTATCTAAGACGATAAGGTCTGCATCATAGGCTGCTTTATCAAACTCGTTTTGACCACCTGTCTCACCAATGTCAGGCAAGATTCCATTGTTAACGTCTCGGTTAATAATCTTAAAATTCTCAACATCCCACATATCCATACCAAAATACTGGGCCGCCGCTGACGCCCTCTCCCGCATATCTGCCGGAGCCATTTCTCCGTCAACATATAAAACTTGTTTGGGTTCAGGCACTCCCCACTTCAAAAATGGTTTACCGAGAGCAGCCGCCATTGCCAAACTCAAGGCAAACGTTGTCTTACCCACGCCGGTTTTGGAGTAAATTTCTATCAGGCCACGCTCCGGAAGGAATGGGTCAATGATATAACGTTTGGGTGGAAGCTTGAGGTTTGCAAATTCAGGAAGTGTATAAACCTTGAGGCTAGTCATTATCACTTCCCCCAATCAAATTGAGAACCCAATCATCAACATCTTTTTCAAGCCAACCATTCCTGCCAGCCGATATCTTTAAAGGTTTTGGAAATTTGTTTGCGCTGATGAGTCTGCGTATTTGAGAGAGACTGAGGCTAACTCTCGCTGATACCTGTTTCGATGATAGTAATTGTTGCATTTGCAACTCCATGACAATGATTGATATGACATGGAGCGTCACAGATAAAAAGGGTGGCAATATAGAGGGGGTTTTGCCAGTTTTTTTATTTCACAGCTGCCTTAACCATTGCGAGCAAAGTTAGCACATGAATTTTGGCGTCGTTGTCAGTAACAAAAATAAAAGATGATTGCTGTCTTTTAAAATTTTTAATTTCTGGAAGCATCTGCCGTCTGTTGAAATCAGAACGGAGCTGTTTGACCGTGCGTTCTTTGCGCCCTAACTCCTCAGCCACAAATCGAATAGCCTCAGATACTGAATAACCATTTTTTGCAAGTATATCTATTGACGCCACAATGCTAGCTGAATGCATCTGGTTACTGGGGTCACTAGGTCGCCCTCCTCCGGATTTTTGAGATTTTATAAATTCTGGTTTACCACCATTTGCAATTCTGGCGTATTCCTCCAAAACAGTGGTAATGGGTTCTACATCAATTGACTGAATGTTGTTACTGAGATACCGCGAAATCAAAACCATCATTTCCGCCGAAGCATCAAACTTTGCAAATGAATCATCGCCACGGAAAACCTCTTTGAGCCTATTAAACTCAATCTGAAGTTCATCAGCAGATATGGGTGGGTTGTTGTCCATTTTTGCGAATACCAAAAGGCCTTAGAGCGTTTAAGAGTTCGTTTATGCTATTTAACAGTAGAACAGCTGGCTACTTTTTTTAGGGGTATGCTAATTTCTGTGCATCCCCCCGGTCACTCTCTGGTCACTTTTAGGAGTGACAGATTGGCAACGAAGTGACAGATTCAACCTAACAACAGCAACTAGAAATAGTGACGAGAGACTGACTACTGATTGATTTTGCTATGAAATATTACTCTGAGAAATGGTAGCGGAGGAGGGACTCGAACCCCCGACACGCGGATTATGATTCCGCTGCTCTAACCACCTGAGCTACTCCGCCAATCTTTGTTTCTACGAACCATCACCAGTCGTGTTTACTACGAGGTTTTTCTATTTAAGGTCAAGCCTTAATTTCTGCATCTCATATGAATCTTAGTGTGACGCTTGAGCTTGAAGACGAAATCGGTATTTCCAGAGGGGATGTTATTTCGGCGGCAAGCTATCCAATTGAGATTTCAGACCAGTTCGAAGCAGATATTGTCTGGATGAGCCGTCAGGTAGGTCATTCAGGAAGAGCCTATTCACTGAAGCTTGCAGGACAGAATGTAACTGCCACACTTGCATCGCTCAAATATCAGGTTGATGTGAACACTGGACAACAGCTAGCCTCAACTGCACTGAATCTGAATGAGATTGCCCGTGTTACGCTGAACACGCAAAGACCTATTTGCTTTGACGATTATGGCACAACACCGCAACTGGGTGCCTTCATTCTGATTGACAACCAGACTAATGATACAGTCGCTGCTGGAATGGTAAGGTTTGCGCTTCGTCGCGCGACAAATATTCACTGGCAACAGATAGATATTGATAAAAAAGCACGCCGCGCCTTAAGC
>Ga0209533_1003625_pt1 | contig 13636 bp, 11 predicted proteins | sample COG_04_FD_184748 | JGI IMG/M metagenome (GOLD analysis project Ga0209533, IMG submission 184748) | Pelagic Microbial community sample from North Sea - COGITO 998_met_04 (SPAdes) (version 2) | ecosystem: Environmental > Aquatic > Marine > Neritic zone/Coastal water | place: Helgoland, sampling... | reverse complement strand
TGCTGAGCTATGGGCGGCGCAGGATGAAGCGTTTCGTTCGAAGTTCTCCAATGTGGATCTGCGGCATGTGGCGAGTGCGCCGAAGCCACGCAATTTCCTCGGGCCGGATCTGCCGAATGTGCCGGGCTGGTTTTTTGATTTTAGGCCGGCAGAGCACTTGAGCGTGACTGAGGGGGCTGGGGGGGCTGGGATTCGAGTTACAGGTGTGGATGCATTTTCGATCTTTCGAGATGTGCCTGTTATTTCGGGGCAGCGATATTTAATGGATGCGAGTCTGGCCTATCGTATCAGCCCGGACAATCGGACGCAGGTGTATTTGTCGTGGACGGATCGCGATGGCGGCTCTTTAGGGGAGGAGATTCTGTTTCGTTGCCCGACGGGAGATTCAAATGGCACGCAGCGTATTGTGCTGCCAATTAGCGCGCCGGCGCAGGCCTATACACTACGTGTGCGCTTTCTTGTTTCGCGGCAATATGAGGGCGACTTCTTGGAGTTACAGCATGTGGACTTCGGTCTGATTGCGAAGTGAGCTAATTCTTCGCGTCGCTAAATTTTACGCGCAACCCAGAGAATCGGTGGGATGCGATCGCCTGTGACCACGGGTTCATGGCTGTCCACTGACCAGCCACGGGATTCGATTTTTTGCATCCAATTGGCGACGATGCCGGCTTCGGTTTGGCCGCCGTCGTGTCCGCGGTAGGCCGTGACCAGTAGGAGCCCGTTTGGCTTGAGCAGCTCACTGGCTGCGCGAAGTGCGGCGAGTGTGGATTCGGGCTCGGTTTGGATGCTTTTGTCGCTGCCAGGAAGATAGCCGAGGTTGAAGGTGATCGCGCTGACCGTTTGCGCATACTGTTTGCAGCGCGAGTGAAGTGCCTGCGCGTGATCCGCGACGACTAATTCGGCTTGTGCTAAGCAGTTCGCTGCCTCCAAGCGCTCGCGTGTGGCAGTGATGGCGGCGTCTTGAATGTCGATGGCGATGATGTGCCCCTCGGAGCCGACGAGTCCTGCCATGTATGCGGTGTCGTGTCCGTTGCCAGCGGTGGCGTCGAGCGCGCGGTCACCGGGCTGGAGTTGTGCGTTTAAATAGTCGTGCGCGAGATCAGTGAGTCGCATCGGTATGGGCGGGGTTAGAGGTGGTGTCAGCGTAGCGGGCGATGTCGATTTCGGGATCGAGTGGCTCGCCTTCTAGTAAGTATGCTAAGAATTGTCGGACGAGTTCGGGGGCGAGTGAGGCACCTTTGGAACCAAGGCCGTTAAAAATGTGGAAGTTTGGTTCGGTGGGATGGCTGCCGATGAAGGGGCGGAAGTCTTTGGTTGTCGGGCGTAGGCCAGCGTAGTGTTGCTTCACTTCCAGCGTGTGCTCTCGCGCGATAAAGGATTGGGCGGCTTCGAGCAGTTCACGTTCGCCGGCTTTTGTCGGCTCGGATGTAGCGTCGTCGCTATCGAAGGTCGCGCCGAGGCGATAGGTGTGGTCGCCGTAGGGGAGCAGCCATTTGCGATGGTGGTAAATCGCGTGCGGTAGATCGAGCGTGTCGCACTTAAGGATGAGCGTCTCGCCTTTGGCGGGAGTGAGAGGGAGCCAGTTAAACCATGGGTTGGTTTGCATGCCGACGCCTTCACTGAAGATTATATGATCGGCCTCAAGGTCGTGGTAGCTCCAGCGTGTGGCGTCCTTCTGTAAATCTTCGTGGATGAACGTTTCGTCGCGGAAGGTGCCGTTATCCGTGAAATGCTGGCGCAGTGTTTGCAGCAGTCGCGGGAGGTCAGTGTAGGCCGCTTGTTTGATGTGGAAACTGCCGTGGGTGTCTTCGAGCGCGCCTGGGCCTTCGCCGACGGGAATGGCTTCGCCCAACACATCGGCGTAGCGTGGATTGCGCATACGTTTGCCCATGCGCTTGGCGTCGACGCTGTGCTGGCAGTAGCGAATCAGTGGGATCGGGTGGTAGAGCTTCACGCCGAATGTTTGCTCCAACTCGCGGTAAGTCGCGGCGGCATGCGGTATGAGCGCGTCGAAGTTCCATGTCTTAATCATCCATCGCCCGGTGACGGGATTGATCACGCCGCCCGCGACTTCGGAGGCATTGGGCAGTTGAGTGCTGCCGATCAGTGTCACGTGTTGCCCCGCTTGCTCCAATCGCCATGCGAGGAGGCAACCTGCGAGGCCGGCGCCGACGACAATATACTTTTGGGTGCTCATGAGTGTCTGTTACAAAGCGTATAGACCGAATTTCTGGAAAGCAAAAAAGCGGAATTGAGCAGTTTATGTCTGATTTCGTTGCTATGAATGGGACTTTTGCGAATGATTTGAGTGTGAATATTTTTCATCGTATCCGTGAACATTTTTGGGGCATGCGGGAGCGTCGCTTACCAGAGGAGAGCACGCGGGCGCAGCGAGGCACCTTTGGCGAAGACCTTGCAGCGGACCACTGCCGACGGGTGCTCGGGTATCGCTTGATCGTCCGGAACTGGCGCTATAAGCGGGATGAGCTCGATTTGATTTGTCAAGATGGCGATGTTTTAGTCTTCGTCGAAGTGCGTGCGCGCTCCGAGGATGCGCTTGTTTCTGGGTTTTATTCGGTCGATCGCCATAAAAAAGAAATTCTGAGGCGAGGCTGTGGAAACTACTTAAAGCAGTTGCGAAATCCGCCAAAGCACTTCCGCTTTGACATTATAGACGTCTCAATTTGCAAAGGGGGACGCGGAGAGGTGCGCCATTATCCGAATGTGCCTCTCTTCCATAAACATTTTTCAGTCCAACGCCATCAGTCATGACGAACGAAACAGATGAATCCAGACACCCTTTTTTAAAAGGTTTGAGCAAGCATCGCGGTGCGCCACCGACGGTTGTCGTTATTTTCGGCGCGTCCGGAGATCTCACTGCGCGCAAGCTTGTGCCCGCCATATTTAATCTGGGAGTGGATAATTTACTGCCCGGTGAATTTCATCTGATTGGCTTCGGTCGTAAGCCGATCGAAGATGATCAGTTCCGTGAGATCATGGATGAAGCGATTGGTGAGTTCTCTCGCCGTCCGCTGAACAAGGAGATCTGGGAGCGTGTGCGCAATAATATGACGTATCACTCAGGTGGATACGATGATCCGGAGACATTCGTGCAACTGGCAGCTAAGATCGATGAGATCGAAGCGGGTCTGGGACGTGATGTGCAGCGCTTGTTTTATATTTCAACACCGCCGAGTGTGTTTGAGCCGATCATCGAGAATCTGGGCAGTAGCGGTATGGCCGCTGCGCATGTCGGCACGAAGATTGCGTCGAAGGTGATTATTGAAAAACCGTTCGGGCGCGACCTTGCCTCGGCTCGTGCGCTCAATGCGACGTTGAATAGTGTGTTTGAGGAGCCGCAGGTGTATCGTATCGATCACTACCTCGGTAAAGAAACGGTGCAGGACCTATTGGTGCAGCGTTTCGCCAATTCGATTTTCGAGCCGCTGTGGAACCGCGAGCATGTGGACTGTGTACAGATCACGGTGGCGGAAAGTCTAGGTGTCGGCACACGTGGCGGTTACTATGATACCAGCGGTGCGCTGCGTGATATGATTCAAAATCACACGATGCAACTCGTCGCTTTGACTGCGATGGAGCCACCTGTTTCACTCGATCCAGAGTCGATCCGTGATGAAAAGGTGAAAGTGCTTAAAGCGATCCAACCGCTAGAGTTGAAGGCAGACGGTGGCGACGTGGTTCGTGGACGCTATACGGGTGGGCTTGTGAATGGTGAGCCCGTTGAAAGCTACATGGAAGCGCAGGGTATCCCTGAAGATTCCACGACTGAGACATACGCTGCTTTGCGACTTTCGATCAATAATTGGCGCTGGCAGGGGGTGCCGTTCTACATCCGTTCCGGTAAACGTATGGCGCGACGTGCCAGTGAGATTGCGATTCAGTTTAAGCGTCCTCCGGGCATTTTGTTCTCCGAAGGGAAGAAATTTGACGTGGCGCAAAATACGATGGTGATTCGTATTCAGCCGGATGAAGGTGTGACCTTGATCATGAATTCAAAGATTCCTGGTTTGGAAACACGCACACAGCCGGTGAAGATGCACTTCCGCTATGCGACGACGTTTGGCTCGAACACGCCTGAGGCGTATGAACGTTTGATTTTGGATGCGATGATCGGTGATAGCACACTTTTTATTCGTGGCGACGAGACCGAGGCGTCTTGGAAGCTGATCACACCAATCCTAGAGCATTGGAAAGAATCTGGAGAAAATGGCTTGGCTGACTATGCATCGGGTTCTTGGGGGCCATTGGAGAGCGAACGACTACTTTGGGAGAAGGGGCATCAGTGGCGTCGTTCTGGTTGAGGTGCCTGTGCCTACTGATTGCTGAATTGTTTTAATATATTATGTCCGAATTAATAAATGCGCTTCCAGGTGTGGATGTTCCTGTTGGAGAGGTGACGAACCGACTCGCGACGATGTGGGAGACGGGGCCGACGAGTTCGGAGAACGACTTCCGAGCCTCGCAGATGAATGTGGTGCTTCACTTCGGCCTAGATGTCACGCCTGAGGAAGCGCGTGAGCGTTTTGATGCCTTGATCCGTTTTGCGCAGCGATATCCGAGTCGTATCATCGTGCTGTGCCCGACTCGGGTCGATCTCGATGGTGCGATGGAGAGTAAGCTTTTTAGCCAGTGCTATATCGGTGAGTCGCATCGTGAGATGTGCTGCTGTGAGGCGTTGTTGCTACGCTACAAGTCGGAAGATTTTGGCTATTTGTCTAATCAGGTTTCGATCTGGTTGGAGGGTGATCTACCGACTTATCATTGGTTTAGTGGTGTGCCGATCTCTCGTATTGAGAAGTATTTTGATAACCTGCTACAGGGGGTGCGTCGTTGCGTGTATGACAGCAGCATCGAGTCTCAGGATATGCGCACGGTGGCGTGGCCGGATCCGAGCCGTGTATTTGATCTTGCGAAGGCACGCTTGTTGCCGGCTCGTCAAGCAATTGGCCAGTTCCTGAGCGGTTATTCGATTGATCAAATTTGTGAAGGCTTACAGGCGGTGCGCGTTAAGCACAGCTCTTCGATGTCAGGTGAAGGTCGTGGTCTGCTGGAGTGGGTGCAGTCTTGCCTCGCTGAGTGCGATGGCTGCGACGCTTGCCCTGCGTTGAAAGCGGAGTTTTCCGTTTGTGAGTGCGATGAGTCGACGAAGGATTGTGCGCTGGTGCTGGAATTCGTTTACGACGATGATCGATTCTTGCGCTGTCGTAAGTTTAAGGATGGTTCGATGGGAGAAATCGAAGCCTATCTTGGTCAAGGGCAGGAAAAAATTACTGCGCGTGTGAAGCCATTGTCTGCAGAGCAGGCATTGGCGGAGGCGCTGTTTTTCTAGTGCTTGGCTGATCCTTCAATTGCATCTAGTGCGGCGAGCACTTCGTCGCCCTGATCGGCGGTGGCTGCTTTGAGGTCGCGCCAAGCGAGTTTTCCGTCGATGAAAATGTAGGCTTGTCGGCTGAAACCGCCCCGACCAAATGCCTTTGACACGACTTTATCGGTATCGGCGATCAGTGTGTAAGGGAGCTGATACTTGTTGATGAACTTTAGTTGGCGCTCGGCACTATCAGAGGAGACGCCGAATATGGTAACACCTCGTTCCTTTAGGACCTCCCAGCTGTCGCGGAGGCTACATGCTTGTTTGGTGCACCCAGGCGTCATTGCCCTTGGGTAAAAGAAGACGACTGTGGTGCCAGTGTTGAGTGCCGCGCCGAGGTCGATCGATGCGCCCGTGTGGTCGATTGCTTGTATTTGTGGTGCTGCATCACCGACTTCGAGTGCATCGGCTGCGGATAGATTGGAGACTAGGGAGATGAGCATAATAAGAATGAGTGAATGTTTCATAGTCACTGTATCGTATGCGGTTCGCTTGCCTTACAAACAATCGCCGTTTTGTGGAGTTGGGAGGGTTGGCCTCCGAATACGGCTTTCGTTGTCGAGTTCCTTTAGGTGCTCGACTGACACGGCCATTGATAGCATGTCCTCCAAGCGGGTGGCCACCGAAAGCAAGCCACCTACATTTCAGACTCAACATCTGTCCGATGGTATTCGCAATGTCACGACTTCGGCTCGGTGGACAGACGGGACGTAGGTCTGTCGGAGGTGGCGCAGCAATGTCTGTATCACTTATTACTTCGCTGGAGCTTCCCAGCCGCCGCCTAGGGCGCGGTAGAGTTGCACGACGGAGAGGAGTTCGGAGAGTTCGGATTTTGCTAGGTTGAGTTCGGCGTCAAAGAGTTCTTGCTCGTTGTAGAGCACTTCGAGGTAGCTAGTCACGCCACCTTCATAGCGGATATTCGCGAGTTCGGCGGCATCACGATTGCTTTGCGTGAGTAACTCTTGGCGATCAGCAAATTCGCGCGTGCGTTGATAGTTGATGAGTCCGTCGGAGACCTCTTTGAACGCGTTTTGAACGGTTTGTTGATAATTCGAAAGCGCGGTTGAGTATTGAGCCTCAGTGATCTTGAGGTTCGATTCGAGGCGTCCACCAGTGAAGATCGGTAGCGAGACGGCCGGGCCGAATTGCCAATCGCGCGAGGCTGACTTGAAGAGGTCTGATGAGGAAACACTTTGGTAGCCGTATGAACCTGTCAGTGTGACCTGTGGGTAGAAGGCTGCCTTGGCTTGCCCGATATTGGCGTTGGCTTCGATGAGACCTTGCTCGGCGGAGCGGATGTCAGGGCGGCGATCAACCAAAGATGAGGGCAGGCCAGCTGGCACTGCGTCGTCGAATTGCTGGTCGCTGAATTTAGTTCCGCGCGCCAGAGCGGTCGGGTTGCGGCCCAGTAAAATGCAGAGCGCATTTTCCTGTAGATCGCGATCGCGCTTGATGCTTACCATACTGCTCTCCGCGCTATAGACGAGGATTTGCGCTTGAACCACGTCCTGCATGGCGGCGACTCCACCTTGTTCGCGGGCAGTCGTGAGCGTGAGGGACTCTTGACGTGTCTCGAGGGATTCCTCCGCGATCTGGAGCTCATAATCCAGCTCCAACAAATTTAGATAACTGGATGCGACTTGTGAGACCAGAGTTTGGCGCACGGTGTGTTGCGCTTCTTGGGACTGCAAGTAGCGCGCGCGCGCGGCGGTATTCGCATAGCGTATGTTGCCCCAAAGGTCGACTTCGTAACTTGAGATGCCCACAGAGGCATCGCCATAGCTCCGCTCTGGATTGGGGACTCCACCAGTCGGGCCATTTTCAGAGGTGCGCGTGTTGTAGAGATTACCTCCGGCGAAGATACTGGGGAAGAAGCGAGAGCGTTCGACGCCTAGGGCGGCTTCGGCTTCTAGCAGGCGAGAGGCTGCGATTTTAATATCCCAATTGGCGGCGAGCGCCTCTTCGATATAGGCGCTCATCTGTGGATCTTTAAATACTTCCTGCCATTTTAAATCGGCAAATGAGGCATCGCCATTGGCAGCGATGCTGGCGCCACCGTGAAAAGCGGCTGGTGGCACCATGTCTGGCTGCTGGTAGTCGGGGCCGACGGCGCAACCGCCTAGCAACAAGGCGATACTCGCTGTGGCTGCTATCCCAGCGCTGAAGTGTTTTTGATGTGTCATGACTGTGCCTTTCCTTCTGCTTGGGCAGTGTCTGTTTTAAGCGGTTCTGGTTTGTTGCCACTGAGCTCGACAATTTTTTGCACGAAAACGTAACAGACCGGAATCAAGAAAAGTCCTATGCTGGTGGCGATGCTCATGCCGAATACCACGCCAGTGCCCATGGTGCTTCGAGATGCGGAACCAGAGCCAGATGCTAACATTAATGGCACGCACCCGAGAATGAAGGCAAAAGAGGTCATCAGAATCGGGCGGAGACGAAGCTTCGCGCCGTCGATGGCAGCCTGGATGATGTCTTCGCCTTCGTCGCGTTTCATTTTGGCGAATTCGATGATCAAAATCGCATTTTTAGCGGAGAGACCAATCAACATGACTAAGCCGATTTGCGCATAGACGTTGAGATCGAAGCCGCGGAGGACCATGCCCACGAGGAGGCCAAGGATGACGGTTGGAGTGGCGAGTAGCACCGCAAAGGGGAGCCCCCAGCTCTCGTATTGTGCAGCGAGGAGCAGGAAGACGAAGAGCACCGCCATGCCGAAGATGACGGGCGCTTGCCCCTCGGACTTCTTTTCTTGGAGCGTCAGGCCTGCCCATTCGTAGCCGACTTCGCTCGGCATGGTTTCCATGACTTCTTCGATCGCTTTGATCGCTTGCGCGGAGCTGTAGCCTGGCGCGGGCGCGCCAATCATTTCGGCAGCATTGAACAGGTTGAAGCGCGAGACGAAGTTGGGGCCGCTGATGTGAGTGATCGTCACGAGCGTGCTGAGCGGCACCATTTCGCCGTTGTTATTACGCACGTAGAATTGCTCGATATCGGAGGCTTCGTTGGTGAACTCTGGCTCGGCTTGGAGCAGCACTTGGTAGACGCGGCCAAAGAGGACAAAGTCGTTGACGTATAGTCCACTTAGATAAGTCTGCAGTGTTTGGAAGATACTGTCGACTGGCACGTTTAATGTGCGTGCTTTTTCGCGGTCGAGTGTGACTTCGATTTGGGGTGCGGCGGAATTGAAGCTGGTGCTGATGCGGCCAATCTCTGGGCGTGCGCTGGCAGCTTTCTGCAGTTGTTGCACGTAGCCTTCAAGTTGCTCGATGCTGCCGCCGGAGCGATCTTGTAGCTCCATGGTGAAGCCGGAGACGTTACCGTAACCTGGCAGTGCGGGCGGGCCAAAGGCAAAAATGCGTGCGCCAGGGATGACGGAGAGCTCGCGATTCCATTGTGCCACGAGTGCTTTGGCGTGGAGTGAGGGATCTTGGCGCTCTTCCCATGAGTCCAAGCCGATAAACATCATCGCGGTATTGGAGAAGTTGAGCGAGTTCAGGATATTGAATCCACACAGAGCCAAGGTAGAATCGACCCCTTCGGTGGCGTTGACAATGGCTTCGGCTTGCTTGAGCACTTCGTCGGAGCGCTGCACGGAGGCACCTTCCGGCAGTTCGATGGCCACGAACAGGTAGCCTTTGTCCTCATCGGGAATGAATCCGCCTGGCACATGCTTGCCGAGTATCCAAATGCCGACGAGGACTGCGACGAGTAGCAGCATGGAGCGGGTTGCTTTCTTTACGAGTGCCGCGACGATGCTGCCGTATTTATTGGTGATCCATTCGAAGGCGCGATTGAAGAGCTTGAAAAACTTGGCAATCGGGCCGTGGCTTTCTTTGGGCGCTCTCAGGAGCATGGCGCAGAGCGCGGGGCTGAGCGTGAGTGCGTTGATCACGGAGAAGACCACCGCGATGGCGATGGTGAGCGCGAATTGGCTGTAGAGTTGACCAGTGACGCCACCCATGAAGGCGACTGGCACGAACACCGCGCAGAGGACTAAGCCAATGGCGACGACGGGGCCGGCCACTTCCTTCATGGCTAGGCGTGTGGCCTCGTGAGGTTCTTTGCCTTGTTCGATGTGGTGCTGGACTGCCTCAACCACCACGATGGCGTCGTCGACCACGATCCCGATGGCCAGCACGAGGCCGAACATCGTCAATACGTTGACGCTGAACCCCATGGCAGGGAACAGAATGAAGGCGCCCAGTAGCGAAACAGGCACGGTGCACATCGGGATGATGGTGGCACGAAAGCTCTGAAGGAAGATGTAGACGACGAGCAGCACCAGAATGATGGCTTCGGCGAGCGTGTGCACGATTTCCTCCATCGATGCTTTCACGGGAAGGGTTGCATCGAGCACCACTTTGTAGGCCATGTCGGGTGGGAAGCGTGTGTTTGCGTCCTCTAGGATCTTACGCACATTGTCGGCTGTTTCGATCGCGTTGGCCCCAGGGGCAAGGTAGACGCCGAGCGCGCCGGACGGTGTGCCGCTCAACCGAGCGCGTAGGTCGTAGGTTTTGGCTCCGAGCTCGACGCGAGCGACATCTCCGATTTTGACCTGAGAGCCGTCGTTGTTCGAGCGGATGATGATTTCTTCAAATTCAGCGGGGGTTTTGAGCAAGCCTTGTGCGCGCACGTTGAACTGCTTCTCTTGTCCTTGTGGTGCGGGTTCCGCGCCGATGCGACCTGAGGGAGATTGCGCGTTTTGTTCGTTAACCGCGCTTTGAATGTCCGAGGGGGTGATGCCCAACGTTGCCAATTTGTCAGGGTTTAACCAGATGCGCATCGAGTAGTCCTGCGCGGTAAAGTTTTTTACGTCACCGACGCCGCGCACGCGCTTGATCTGATCCACTAGGTTGATGTCGCAATAATTGCCGAGGAAGACTGCGTCGTAACTGCCTTCGGGCGAATTCAGGCCGATCACCATCAGGATGTCGGGGCTGGAGCGATTGGTAATGATGCCTTGGCTCTTTACCGCATCCGGTATCTGCGAGTCTGCTTGGCCGACGCGGTTCTGTGTGTTGACCTGCATGATGTCGACGTCGGTGCCGACGTCGAAATAGGCATTGAGGGTCATCTTGCCGTCATTGGAATTGTAAGACTGGATGTAGAGCAGTTTGTCGACCCCGTTGACCTTGGATTCGATCGGCGTGGCGACGGACTCCATCACCGCCTCGGCAGCTGCACCGGGGTAGGTCGTAGTGACCTGAATCATGGTCGGGCTGATCGGCGGATATTCCGAGATCGGCAAGCGTGAGAGCGAGATCGCCCCGACGATGACCGTCAGGATCGCAATGACCATCGCAACGATGGGGCGGCGTATGAAAAAATCGGCCATGGGAGTATTCCTTGTGGTGGTGTGTGTGCCTTATTTAGCCGCTTTTTGCTTGGCTGCTTGTTTTTTGGAGGCCGCTAGCTTGGTTGCTTCATCTTTAGCAGACGCCGCAATGGCTTCGGCGCTCTTTGGCTGCACCGGCATACCTTCGCGCACTTTTTGGATGCCTTCTACGATGATGCGATCGCCGGCTTTGATGCCTTTCAGAATTTGAATTTTGTCGCCGAGAATCTGACCCACAGTGACGGGGCGCTGGGCCGCTTGGTTTTTGGCGTCGACTACCCAGGCGAAGTTTTTGCCTTGGAGCTCAGTCACAGCACGTTGCGGGATGAGGATGCTTCCGTTGACCTTTCCGAGATCGGCACTGATGCGACCAAACATTCCTGGGCGGAGGATTTTATCGGTGTTCGGGAACGCGACACGCATCTTTAGCGTGCCGGTGGTGACATCCACTGCGCGATCGATAAAGACGATCTTCCCTTTGTCCGGGTGCTCTTGTCCATCTGCGAGCAGCAAAGTGATGGGGATGTCTTCGGTCTTCTTACTTTTTCGCTGGTTATTGCTTTTCGCCTGTAAGTAATCGGTTTCGCTGACATTGCAGTAGAACCAGATCGGATCGAGTTGAGAAATTGTGGCCATGAGAGTTGGCTCGCCTTTGCCGACGAGGCTACCGACGGTGACTTGCTTGGCGCCAATGAGACCAGAGCTCGGGGCATTGACGTCGCAGTAACCGAGATTGATTTCAGCTGACATCACGTTGGCTTCGGCGGAGTAGACATTGGCTTGGCCGATGTCCACCGTGGCGAGAGCGTTGTCGAGGTCTTGCTGTGGAATCGCACGTTTCTTCGCGAGCGGTTCGAGGCGGGCTACGTCTTTCTCGTATTTCTTGAGGGCAGCTTTTGATTCGGCAAGTCTGCCGTTGGCTGCATCCAGTTGTTCCTGCAGTGGCTTCTTATCTAGGAGGAACAGTGGATCGCCTTCTTTGACTTCGGTGCCTTCGATGAAGAGCATCTTTTCGACAAAGGCTTCAACACGTGCACGCACTTCGACATTCTGAGGCGAGTCGAGGTGGCCGATGAACTCCGCGGAGACTGGCATGTCACTGGCTTTGACCGTTTCAACCTGGACGATGGGCGGCGGAGGTGCCGGCGCCGTTTGCTTTTTACAACCGATTGCGGTGAGTGCGATAGCGAGTGCGATTGCGAGGTTGAGTGAGTGAGTCTTTTTCATCTCTTTAATCCTGTTGCTGTTATATGGTGTGCTGCGGATTTACTTATCGGGCGGTTGGCGTTAGGGTCAATGTTTTTCCTGTCTGGCTAATTTGCTCAAGTGTCGCCTACTTGAGTGAATCAGCCGGGTAGGATGTTTATTTGTAGTGCGCCACCACCCGAGTCCGCCTCAGTGGTGAAACTTATATTCGTCGAGTTTTGATCCGAGCCGGATTGCTTCTCTTACATTGGGTGAACTCGACTGTTGCGCAGATTCGCCGCATCAGGATAAGAGCCATTGCTCTTATTTGGCAACTAACCGGAGGGTCGGCAGCGACCTACTTCTTGCCGTGCTCGATGGACCAGACGGTGGAGACGCGTGTGACGTCGGCCAGCTTTTGTGTCGTGCGTTCGAGGCGATTGGCGAGGGTCTTGAATATTTTGATGGCGATCTCAGGGTGCTCGCGGATCACATCTTCCATATCACCGGCATCGTATTTCGTGACGGTGGTAGGGGTGCGTGCTTTGACGGTGCAAGTTCTTGGCTTGCCGAGGATGTCGCCCATTTCGCCAAAGATCGTGCCGGGATACATCAGGACGTTGAGCATGATGTCGTCTTTATAGACTTCGACGGCACCTTTCTCTAGGACATAAAAGCCAGTGCTTTCGGCGCCTTGTTTGATGATGCTTGCTCCGGGGCGGTATTCTTCAGTTTGTTGCACGCACTGAATCAAATGTATTAAGTGCTATTAGGCAAGCCCGCCATGTAGACAAGTTGAAGTATGTCGGTGGAGCTCTATGAGTCGCTGTCCGGGGTGGCCATTTCGGCGGGTTCCGCGGCTTGCGGTTTGGGTGCGTTGTCGATTAATTCCACTTTCGCGCTGTGAATGGCGCTGCGGATTTCGTGGAGCTTGGCATCGCCAATCTTAGGCTGCTCGCTGTTCGCGATCGCTTCGAAGTAGTTGATGGTGCCATCCCCACGCACGGTGAGTGCGAAGGCGAGCACTTTGTCGAGTTGTGCTTTGGCTGCTTCGTTGAGATACCAGATTTGTCGATGGATTGCACCCGCTGCGATGCCGTTATCAATGATCATCGTCCATTGTGCGGCGTTTTTCTCGTCCATCGTCGATTGCCCGGAGATATAGATGCCGAGTGGCAACTGTAGTTCGCTGGCGATCGCATGGGCACGCATATTGGTTGCGCCATAGCGAGCGCCGGTTTCGAAGACCGCAATCGCACCAAAGATCAGTGCCAGCGGAAGTAGGAGATTTTTTATTTTGTCCATAGGGAAGGTTAAATAATAGGGAGAACTCCCTATTATTCAACCTCACGAAGCTGGATTGTGTCGACGATCTTTTCACCCGCGATCACATTGGTAATGACGACCATGGAATTGCCTGTTTTTGCCCAATTTCGATCTTTGAGTGCTGTGAAGGAGTTTTGAATTGTGCGCTCCGGATCTTCATCATCGAATTTGAGGAAGAATGGCTCGATACCTCGCATGATTAGCATCTGACTGAACGTCTCTTTGTTGTCGGTAAATGCGTAAACGGGCACTTGCGCACGTAGGGACGAAAGCTTTTGTGGGAGTAAGCCTCGCCGGGTGAATACGACGATCGCGGAGTCGTCGAGTTCAGAGGCCAGGTATGCCGCGGAACGCAGCATTTTGGATTTTGGCAGCTTGAGCACTAGGTCCTCGCGTAG
>Ga0209533_1003624_pt1 | contig 13637 bp, 6 predicted proteins | sample COG_04_FD_184748 | JGI IMG/M metagenome (GOLD analysis project Ga0209533, IMG submission 184748) | Pelagic Microbial community sample from North Sea - COGITO 998_met_04 (SPAdes) (version 2) | ecosystem: Environmental > Aquatic > Marine > Neritic zone/Coastal water | place: Helgoland, sampling... | reverse complement strand
CCCACAACGATTACTGTGCCGCCTTCGGTAGCAGTTTCGACAAATACTTCGTACAGGCTACGCGCTTGCACAACCGATTAACAACCAGTGACAGTCGAGGCTACAGCGATTTCAGCGCCGACCTAATCGACCTTAACCAAGGCCAACCGTTGGACTATGAAATTATATCCGGCGACCATCCCGATACACTGGGTAAAGACAAAAAATATGAACTGTGGCTCGATATAAACGACGATGGCGAGTTTCAGTACATTGAAAGGCTTATGTCTCATTACAGCACAGACGGCAAGGTGAGCGGTGTAATCCAATACATCGGTGAGCTCAATAAAACCTACCGAGTGCGTCTACTCGTGTCTGGCCTCAACTCCGACAAATTGCCCTGTGGTACCTACAACTCGGCCGAAATTGAGGACTACAGCATCCGCTGGAGCGATTCGGAGCTTGACTTTGTTATCACAACACTGGTTCAGGAAAACGCCGTAGAATTCCGCAATGACACCCACGATAGCAGGGTAACTCGTTGGCACTGGGAATTTGGCGATGGCACGCAGTCGAGCGAGCCATCCCCTTACCATCCCTATGCCCGGAGTGGAGACTACTCCGTGTCCCTAACCGCCTATGACGTCGACGACGCAGAACTGGCCCGCTGGGATTCGACGGTGCCGGTCCGAAACCATACCCAAGCGACTATCGTAATTGATGACATTAGCGCTTTAACGGTCACCGTCTCGGCCAGCATGCTGCGCTACCCGATCGGCACACAACTGCTCTGGCATTTTGATGATGGCGCCACGGCCAACGCAGAATCGGCGGTCCACTCTTATGCCGCGAGTGGCCAATATGATATCAGCCTGACCCTAACCAACGCCGATTATCCCGGCGGTTTAACGGTTATTCAGCAGGTAAGTGTAGGCACCACTGGCTTAGCCAAGATCAACCCTACATTCAGTTACCAGAAAGAGTTTCGGCCAGACGGCTCAGTAACGGTGAATTTTACCAATACTACCGTCGACCCCAAAAACAAGAGTTTTGGACTCTGGTCTGTCACCTGGGACTTTGCCGATCAAGGCAAGATACGTTCAGACGGGACGGGTTTAAACCAGACCACCAGCAAGATGTTCTTAAGCCCTGGCGAGTACCCGGCAATGCTGACCATTCGCTATCGACAATCCAATGCAAGCGGTTGGTCCTGGGTTGAACAACGTGTGCAACAAACCCTACACCTTTTCCCAGACCCAGTAGTTGACTACTGCCTACCGGTTAGTAATGTGACCGAAGAGTATATTGAGGAATTTTCCATTCATAACCAACGTTTCACCAACGGCCAAGAAGGTGGCCTAGTCAATCCCGGCAACCCCATTGTCTTGTACAGTTCTGAGCAACATAACTTTGTCCTGACGGCCGGCTATCTCAACCCCGACGGGCTCAAATACGCAGAACACTATCACCTCTGGATGGATCTCAATCAGGATAAGTTGTTTGGTGATGGCTATTGGTTTCAGGATAAGAGCGAACGTTTGGCCACACACTGGGATTTCAGCTACACCGAGGATGGCCTGAATTATGGCCAGGGCTACGTGGCGGGCACTATCAGCCTACCGGCCCATAAACTGGACCAAGCGGTAACCCGAACCCGCATGCGTATTCTGCAGTTGTACGCCAACGGCGGTGACCTTGAACAACTCGACCCATGCTCCGATTATCAGTATTTTGGCAGTTATGGCGAAATCGAAGACTATCTGGTGGACTTGGTAAAACCATACAACCTAAGCGTGGCAGTGGAACAACAGGGCAATGAAATCGCCTTCACGCCCCTGCCAATCGAGCACAGCGAGATCGCAACATGGCAATGGCAATTTGGCGATGGCCAAAGTTCGAACGAATCGAATCCGGTGCACCAGTACAGTGTGCCCGGCCGCTACCAGATCGCACTCGACGTCTTCAGCAGCGAAGGCTACCGCCTGGGTAACTGGCAGCAGTGGGTTGTTATTCCGGAACCGACGGTAGTCAGATTTGACTATACCTTGTCTGGCAAAACCATTCGGGTCGACGGCAACCCCAGCCAGTATCCGGCAGGCTCAACCTTTGACTGGGACTTTGGCGACGACAACTCCAGCACCGCCAACGAACTGCTCGTCGAGCACACCTATGGTGATGCCGGCAGCTACAGGGTCAGCCTGACGATTAGTAACGCTTTACTCCCAGGCGGCAAAAGCCTAAGTCAGAACATTAGTATTTCTGTCGCCGGTCGCAGAAAAAGTGGTTCCTTGCATCCGTTGCAGGGGGTCTGGTTACTCGCCCTACTACTGCTAAGTCGCAACAGACCTCAACGCTGCGTAAGGAGGCCATATCGGCTCATATTGCATCAAGGATGTCGCGTCAAATTTTAGCTTAAACGTCAAGCCGAGAGTTGTCGTTCAATAAACCAATAGCAAAAAAAACAGCGTCAATAGCCTCTGAATAGCTGGAGGCCCAGGTAAATTTCGCGTGTCGTCTTTTAGGGTGAGCCGTTAGCTAGATTGTTTTAGGTACAGGATTCGTTGTTTCGCCGACCGGTAGTGGTTTAGTTCAGAGCCATAAAATGAAATTTAACCTTCATTGAAATTGGGCTGTAACCGAATTTTCTACTTAAGGAGGCACCATGTACCTAAAAACAGCAGTCGTGACCATCACCATAGCGCTGATCAGCGCCAGCCTAGGCGCAGCGGAAAGAATCCCTCTGTTTGATCCATTGCATCCGAATAGCCCCTTGACGGACGATTCTGCCGGTATCGAACAACTCGGCAATAGCCCACTCGTTCCCCACTCCAGCCTGGGGCAAACTCTACAGCGCTCGATTGTCGGCACCAATTCCGTCGAAGTTACCCTGATCGACGAAAACCGGTCGGCCCAGCAATCGGCTTTAACCTACCAACAAGCTTATAGGGGATTACCGATCTGGAACCAGGAATTCGTCTTATTGGTCGACGATCATGGCCAACTAATCGCCGCATACGGTGAATTGATACAGGCAATCGAACAGGATTTGCCAGTGGTTCGCATCCTATCCAAACACGAAATAATAAAAATTCAGCAAAACTTTATCCAACAATACTTTTCAGATAGCGAACGGGTTTTTCGCAACCACCGTGCAGAACAGATTATTTACCTCGACAACCTTAATAAGGCTCACAATAGCCTGATGTTGTCTTTTTTTACCGATGTACAGGCCGGTGTCAATCGACCAGAAAAGGTGCTCGCCTTTATTGATATTGACAGTGGTGCACTCTTAGAGCGCCTCGATCTCTTAGATCACTTCCAGGTGATCGGTGGCGCCGGCCCGTCGGGCAATAGCAAAGCGCCCAGGCCCGACTATGACGCCAGCTTGGATGGTCGAGACGGTCAGTCACCGGCAACCTTTATGCTCACTAAGGATGACTATAATCGCTGCTATATGGACGCCCTCAAGGTGGAAACCCGCAATGCGGCTCACCTCAACGCGCCCGGAAGCGAGCCCTTTAATTTCGACTGTACGGACTCGACGCGCAACCATTACCAAAGCATCAACGAGGCCAAGTCACCCCTTAATGACGCCCACTATAATGCCCAGGTGACCCGCCGTATGTATCAGGCTTACCTAGGGGAAGCACCCTTTCTCGATGCCAAGATCGTGCAACATGTCCACTATGGTAACCAGTTCGATAACGCCTTCTATGAAGGGGGCCAACTCTATTATGGAGATGGTCAGTATCTCTTTTACCCCATGACCACGCTGGACGTGGTGGCCCATGAGATTGCCCACGGCTATACCGCCAACTATGGCCGCGGTGCCGAACGGCTGCTGGTGTCCAGTCAGGCTCGGGCGATCAACGAGGCCTTTTCAGATATGTCGGGTGAAGCCGCCGAGTTTTTCCATACCGGCACCAATGACTGGATGAGCAGTCAAGCCAATTACAAGCTCGGTGACGCCCTACGCTACCTCGACGAACCCACGCGCGACGGTCGTTCGATGGACCACCTCGATGCGTTCCAAGCGCAAATCGGTGAGCACTACAATGCCGGTATTTTTAACAAGGCCTTTCACCGCCTGGCGACGCGCGAACTGCCCTGGAATACCCAATATGCCTTTACCCTGTTCGCACTGGCCAATCAACAATGCTGGATCTCCAATACCAGCTTCGAGCAGGCCGCCCATTGCGTGTTGCAACAAGCCCATTCGATCAACACGCAGCTGGCAAACGACACCGTACTAAAGCCCGATGGGGATGCTTGGACCACCAGTGAACTGCAAAATCAGATCCGCAAGGCCTTTGCCCAAGTGGGTATCAAGCTGATCACCGGGATCGATCTGGAAAGTGACTTTGCGGTTAGCAGTCGCTTTAACCGAGTCCAGTTTACCGACAGCTCTAGGCTAAGCGGCCAAGCGTTAAACCCGGAAGACTGGCTTTTCGAATGGGATTTTGGTGATGATTCGCCGACAAGTTCAGAGCGCAACCCCAACCATGAGTTTGCCACCGACGGACCGCAGACCGTGCGCCTGACCGTGACGGAAAAAAATGGCCCACGCCAAGACCGGTTCAGCCTAGTCATCACCACCTATAGCGATTACTGTGCCGTCATCGGACGCGGTTTCGATAAGTATTTCATTCAATCGGTCCGCCTGCACAACGACCTGATTAACAGCACCGGCAGCGGCTACAGTGATCACAGCGATACAGTGCACAGTTTGAATGCGGGCCAGCGATTGGATTTCGAAATCGTCTCGGGCGACCACCCCGACACGGCTAATGACTATAAAACCTATGAACTGTGGATCGATACCAACGACGACGGTCGGTTCCAGGACAGTGAAAAACGGATGTCCCAGCGCAACCCAGACGGCAGGGTCAGTGGGGTCATTGATTTTCTCGGTGAACTCAACAAAACCTATCGCATGCGGCTTTTAGTTTCTGGCATCAACCGGAACCAACTACCCTGTGGCACACTCGATTTTGCCGAAATAGAAGACTATTCGCTGCGCTGGGAGCAGGATGATTCCGCGGCCAACTACCAAATTGATATCAAGGTGAATCAGGCCGACAACAGCATAGGTTTCATCAATAGAACCGATGATGAGCGGATCATCTCCTGGTATTGGGACTTCGATACTCAAGACGCAAATGGCAACCCCAACCATATCAGTCGTAAGAAATCCGCCACCTTTGAGTACGGCCAATCGGGCAACTATGAGGTCAGGTTGATCGGCTATGACGCCCTGAATCACCCAGTCGAGCCCGGTTGGTCGCGGACGGTGGTCTTTGCATCACAAACAGCGCCCGCCTTTAGCGCGCTGGCAGACGAGCAGGAACCTAGCCGTTTTCACCTTGATGCCCGTGCCAGTCAATACCCAATCGGCTCTACCCTGAATTGGGACTTCAATCGGGATGGCCTGACTGACGGCACTGGCACGCAACTGACCTACCTGTTCCCGGGCGAAGGCGATTTCCCGGTAACCCTGAACATCGAAAACCCGGACAATCCCGATGGCAAGCGCGTTACCAAGACCATCAGCGTCGGCACCATGCTCTATAGCCCCCTATTTAGCACCACCTACCTGACCAATGCCGACGGCTCCTTTACCGTGACCCTGCACAATGAGTCCGTCGACCCCGGCGATAAGGCATGGGGTAAGTGGCAACTGGATTGGGATTTTGGCCACGACAATCAGGCGGCCAGCGTTAGAACCGCCGACATCGGCGAGGATATCGAACACACCTTTCCGGGCCCGGGTGTCTACAGCGTCTCGCTCACAATCAGCTATCGCCAGCTCTACGGGTGGTTAAGCAGAGACCACAGTAGTGAACCCTTTGCACTGAGCCTTGAGTTAAGGGAAACCCTACCGCTCAGCTATTGCCCGGCCATCGACAGTACTGAGTACGAACATATTGCGCAGGTGCAAATCAACAGTCAGACCTTCAGCAACGGCGATGCCGGTGGCCTGGTCAATCCTGACACACCGCTCGTTCTGCAGGCCGATCAGAGCAATAGCTATCGTATCGCCGCCGGTTATGCAGACGCTGAAAACTACGCTGAAAACTATCACATCTGGCTGGACCTCAATGGTGACGGCTATTTCGGCGATAACGAACAGGCCAGCAACAAAACCGAACGACTCGTCAAAACCTGGGACCATAGCCAGGCGGATTTGGGTTTGGGCTTTATCGACGGAAACTTCTACCTCGATGGCGGCACCTTCCCGATGGGCAGCACAACAACGCGAATGCGGATACTACAACTCTATAGCTATAGCGCGCCGGCCAATGATATTCACCCCTGTGCCGACTACCCGGCGTTCTACTCCGGTGGCGAGATCGAAGATTATTTGGTGACCGTGGTAAAGCAGTAGTACTGACGCTGCAGTATGACAGTAGTAGCACCAAAAACAGCAGTACCCAAGCAGTGATGTCATCGCAGTAGAAATAACGCGCAGTAACCTAAACTCTAAAAATAAGGAAATCCACGACATGAGAATCAGTCTAAAAACCACACTCCTACCCTTGGCGCTGATGTTATTCACCTGCCAAAGCGTGAGCGCGGACTCGACGGTCAGGGTAACACCGACTAACGGTCGAGGCGGGCAAGACAAGATTATTATTAAACCAACGCCTAAGATAAAAGCGCCCATCGAGCGCAATAGTGACGGCAATCGGTTGGTCGACATGACCAATCCCGATCATGCCGCACTGGTCTTCAGTCGGTTCGAAAAAGCCGGACTGAGAGCGGAGCGCTTCCCGCAGCTCTTTGCTAACCAGGAACGGATGCGCCAACAACAAATCATGGCGGCAGCCTTCCCAACCGAGTCCACCACCGACCTGACAGAAGCGGATGTAGACGGGATTATTAAGAATGCCCATTTTTTTGTTGACAGTAATTTTGGTATTGCCGAAGACAATGGCAAGGTCTATCTGTTTGTCCGAGCACGCAGTTCAGTGTTTGGCGGCACCCTCTCGACCTATGCGGACTTGCTCTTGGAAGACCAGCATGGCCGAGCCATCGCACCCATTGGTTCGGATATGAGCTTTGCCGATGGCAAGGACACCTCGGTAATCTCCATCGTGTCGCTGGACAATCTGAAGCGGAATTTTCCCGATCTGACCATGGTGGTCGCCAGTTCATTTGTTGAGGTTGAATTCCCCGACAACCGCCTGGAAGGTCGCCTAAAGTACACCCAGTTCCCGTTTGACTGGAACAGTATTGAAGGTCGTTACGGCCTGCAAGGAGCCGGCTCTGCACAAGGCCTAGCGGCCGATGGCGTGATGGCGGCGAACTTGGATGCAGCACCGACTTACATCGCCACCGACCCAGTCGACAAGAATAACGATAACGTGATCAAGGTCTGTTTAAATCGCAGCCATACCGATTGTGATTACCCCTTGGATCAATCCTTGCCGAACGCCACCACTCTGGTGCAAATCCCCTTCTCCGGCACGCTGGTGGTGAATCACAAGATTGAGAAAATCTGGGCGTCCAATGAATTGCCACCGGAACTGGATGAAAGTACTAATATCTATGTTCAGGAAGGTAATTACGGCGGCGCAAGTATGCCGAAGTATTCCTCGATGAATAATGGCAACAAAATGTTTTCCGACTACGTAAAAATCCTCGAAGTGGATGATGTTAATAAAACCACTAAATTGGGCTGGGATATCCCAAGACCTGAGGGTGTGTTCGGCAACGCGTTGTTGTTTTCAAACCGAGATGAGGTGTTATGGAATATCACCTTTGCCGTACACGGTTATCCTTTCTTTCAGGAAGGCGGCCGTGGTCGTGGCGCGTCCAATTTCCAAATTGCCTTATCTACTGAAGAAAACGCTCGCTTCGGCAATTTTTATGCACCAGTCCTGAAAAAACTAAAATTCGGCTACAGCTGCCTGGCGGAAGACACGCTGATCGACATGGCCGATGGCACGCAACGCGCTATTGCCCAGATTCACAAGGGTGATCTGGTCTTAGGCGCCGGCGCGAAAACTCCGCAGGTAACAGAGGCCATGGTGGTCACCGACGTATCGGTGGGTGTTGAGGTTATTCCGATGGTGCGAATTGTCACAACCGATGGCAATGAGGTGTTGATGACTGAAACACATCCAGTGGTTACCGCCAATAATGGCATTGTTTGGGCGAAGGAATTGGTGGCCGGCGACCGATTGTTAAACGCAACGGGTTCAAGCCTGATCAGTTCGGTGTCACGCGAAGCCTACGACAAGGGCGTCTATAACCTTGAACTGGCTCCCCTGGCCGATTCCACACTGGAGCTAGGTGCCGAACTGGCCATGTTCGCCAACGGCATATTGGTTGGTGATCTATCGATGCAGGATGACTACAACTACAGAACGAATACCCAGTTGGAAACCACCGAGCAGGTCCTGGAACGTCTTCCGGTCCGGTATCACACCGATTATCTGAATAGCCTTCAGCTGCACTAGGCGAGCCCCGCCAGTGCCCAGTGCACTGGCGTCCTATAACAGGAGTTACCACATGAACAGCCACAAATTGCCGCTCACCAAAGCGGTCACTCGGATCGGACTGATGTTGGCCTTTACGGTTCTCGGCCACGTCTCGGCCAGCGCATCTGAACCACTGGCCGCCGGCGCCACAATCCAGAACGACACCCTCACCCTGGGCACCGCCTACCACAGCGAAAAGGACGGCTATTACGCCTTACAGAGTGTGCTCGGGCGCATCGATGAATCGCTCGGCAATACCGAGATGGACTTCGTCGTTGGGGTCGATATGGGTTACACCCAATTGGCCAATATGCTCAATGGCAACCTCGGTGCCCAACTGGACTTGCCGGTCATCAAGGTGAATGCCGGCGCGAGCTACGCCAAGCAACAGTCCGCCGATGACTATACCGGCACCTATACCCTGTATCTGGCCATGAAACCAAAAAAACGGACCCTATTGCCCGCCAATGGTGAGGGCTTTGGGCCCACCCAGGTTGCTGCCGATTTGGCCGGTCAATATCCGGGCGATAAATTCAATCGCGTCGGCGATGAATTTGTCTCGGCCATCGAATACGGCTCGCAAGTCATGGTCAATCTTAAGTTTCAATACAAAAACAAGGCCGACAAAGTCAAGTGGGGTGGCCAGCTGGATGTCGACTGGGTCGGCAAGGTCCGAGTAGGTGGCAAGTTAGAGAGCGTCGATAACGCCACCAAAAAGGACATCAAGATTACCGTGTCGGCCACCCAGTTTGGCGGGACTCCGAATGAACTGTTGAAAATAATTCCCAATCAACTGGTCAACTGCACTATGGAAAACCCGGCACACTGCTTTGCCATTTTCGCCAACACCATTGATTACATCAAGACCCAATACGTCACGCAATTTACCAGACTGGATCGATACAACGTTGCCAGGGTCTATACCGAACCATACCAACGCTCCGGGCCCAATTTGCAGCCGTTGGTGCCGGATGGCCCCTACCCAAGTCGTTCCCTGCTCACCAAACTCGCGGTCAAAAATATGAGTGAGGCCTGGATACAGGCGCTGATGGACAATCGCCGAGCCGACAATCTACTCAGCTATTACGCCAGTGAGCTGGCGCCCGATCAGCGCAACGCGCTGCAAGATATACGCGACAACGCACTGTTTAATTCCTTCATCCTGGCAGACTCGGTGGGCTACTGCGATGACAACCCGATTGGACCCTTTTGTCGGGAGCGGGAACTGGCTACCAAAACTCGGCTGAGCGATTACGACCGCAGCTGGCTTGATCTCTAAGGAGCAATAAGATGAATAAATCAACCATGGCCGCACTCGTCTTGATCGGCCTAACAATGGGTTACGTCAAGCCGGCGTTAGCCATTACGGTGTTTGAATCCGCCGACACCCTAACGCCGACCCAAGCATTGGGGCGCTTCCAATGGCTCGATAAATGCTATTCCGGACTGTTGCTGGAACTGTCGGATCGGATATTTGACCCAACAATAGCCATCCCCAACGACCAAAAGATAGCCAACCTGCGCAATGCCTTGCTCTATAAAAACGGCGCCCTGCGCAGCGATGCCAACTATCCGACCTTTGGCAATGGTGACCATGAAAACCCGCAACGTTGGTTTGCCGGCATTAGCAGCCAGAGCGACTGCTATCAAATCCCATCCGACTATGGCGTCAGTGCCATTCTAGTGAGTTCAACGCTGACCCAGTATTGCAGCGCCAAGTCGGTGGATTCCAGCTATGAGTATATCCAGTCGGTGCAGTTTTCCGACCTGACCAGTGAGTCCGAACCGAGCTACTACAGTAACTTTATCGGCCAGGCCGCGCTCATACAAAAACACGCCAAATACGACCTAACCCTGACGCCGGGCTTTGTCGAACCGGGCGACAGCTACCCGGAAACCTTTCATCTTTTTGTTGACTGGAATCGCGATGGTGATTTTTCCGATCCATCCGAAGCCAGCCGAGTCGGAGTCACCTCTACCGCGCTGACCCACGCCCTGACGCCACCGAGCACAGCCGTATCGGGTTTGACGAAAATGCGTGTCACCATGGACTACTTCGGTGGTGAGGCCTCGGCCTGTAAAAACATCCGCAGCGGGGAAGTCGAAGACTACCTGCTGTACATCAAATAGGCGGATTACCTTATGAATACTTCACTTAAAATTGCGAGTCTATTAGCAGCCGTTGGCTTGTGCCAGCAGGGCTGGGCCGAGACGTTCGACACCGCGCTCATCACCCAGGCCCGGGCAGTGGCACAGGCCGCGGACAGTTTCGAAAACCTGATCCCCGGCCTACTCAACGATCACGTTATTCTGGGCACAGCCTATAACGCCGATACCAAGGAGTTCCTCAATGTACAGACCGTAGCCGGTTTGGAAAATGAGCAGCTGGGTAATACCGTGGTGCAATTCGAGTTGGTCAACAACGGCAGCTACGATGATGTGCTCAAACAGTTAAATGGCAATGTGGACGTTGATGTGAGCTTCCCAGTCATTCGCGTCGATGCCGGTGGCCATATCGCTAAGGAAATGGCCTCCACCGAGTTTTCCAGCACCTATACCTTCGAGGCGTCCCTGACCCCGAAAAAAAGAGTCCTGCAGCCGTTCGACAGCAATACCGGCTTCACCCTGACGCCGTCCGGTGACCTATTGGCACGCCAATACCAGGCCCAACTGATGGCGATGGCCGGCGACTCCTTCGTGTCGGAAATTGAGTACGGCGCTCAACTCTTAATCAATATGAAAATAGAGTATCTCAGTGAACGCCATAAGACGGATATAGGCGGTTACCTGGGAGTCAGCTATGGTGCCGGCAACATTGGCATTTCAGTTGACGGCAAGCTGAACTATATAGACGAGGATATTAAACGCAGTGTGCGCATTACCGTTCGAGCCTTACAGAAGGGCGGCGACCCAAAACAACTGTTGCAGGTGATTCCCAACAATATCATCTCCTGCAGTTTGGATAACTACGCACCCTGCTTCAACATGTTTGAACAGGTGGTGCGCTATGCCAGCGATACCTTTGGCGACCAGTTTAATGCCCTATCGGACTATAACGTCGTGCGCTATAAGGCCACACCCTACCGGGTCAGCTCAGCCGATGTACGCCGCCTCGACTCCGCAGACCAGGTGATTCGTTTTGAAACCACCTACCGCACCCTGTGGCTCGAAGACCAGTTTAAGAAATCGGTCAATCACGAACATCGAGCCCGCTCTATGCTGGCCAAATACGGCAGTTGGATGACCGGCCAACAATTGGCCAAGGCTGAGGCCATCAAGACGGCCGCCTACAATAATGCCTGGATCTACAGTGAATACGCCACCCTCTGTCGGGACAACCCCTACGGCAACGCCTGTGCCGATAACTGGCAGGACTATTCGGCGAACTGCTCAGCCACCGAGGTGCCCTGTTTGGAAAACTATGAACTCGCCGATTTGAATATTCCCGCCGAAGACGTCACCCAATATTACCAATGCGAGACCGCCCGGGAGTCGGCGGCCAACTTTGGTTTGGAGGTCAATGATGTCACCTTGGGTTTGCGCAATCTCGGTTGGGCACCGGTGTTTGTCGATGCCAAGGACCCGCAGATGGGACTACTGGCCTGGTTGCCCTGTAAGAAGGCATTGCCCACTTACGGCAGCGTCTTTAGCCAATAAATCATCGGGGCGCTCCGGCGCCCCATTCCCCACCGACCCCGACTAAGGAGCCCCTATGTGTAAACTGCTCAGAGTGGGTCTAAGACGATTACAGATCCTGTTAGTGGTGAGCCTAGTGGTTCACCAAGCCGCCTCAGCCGTTACCTACTACTCCCTAGCCACCGCCAACGAACAGCTGGGCCATGGGTTCGACACTCAGGTCAGCCTGCCGCTGGAGGCCTGCCTCGATGGCGACTGGCGCTTTCAGGGCGGCTCAAACGCCAACCTGAGTTACGACGGTCTGTTTGACGCCAACACCCTGATTTCGGATTTATCGGGCAGCGTTAAGGGCGGGATCAATCTGGTTATTTTTGGCGGTTCAGTGAAGTATTCCATGCGTAAAAAGGTCACTACCAACACCAATGCCGTGTCCTCTGTGATGCGCTTCGGCTACCAGAAAGGTCATTATTCACTGGAAAACCGCCAGCCCAAGGCCGACATCCTGGCGCTACTCAAGACCAATCCCAATGCCGTCCGGCAACGCTGTGGCGATGCCTTTATTCACAATATCACGCTCGGCTCCAACCTATACGTCGCCGCCAAAATACACTTTCGCAGCAAAGAGCAATACGAGTGGTACCAGACCAAGGTTAAGGTCAAGATCGGTTTTTGGTCGAAAACCAAAACTAAAACCAAAGAACAGGAGCAGACCACAACCGACGCGGTGTACAGCATCCGTGTCGCCAGCGATGCACCATTACCGCCGGCCCTGGCCGACCTGATCGCCACTGGCACGAGCTACTGCCGCACCGACGCGCTCGACCCCTGCTATACCTATGTCGAGCGCCTCTTTGCCTACCTGTTCGAAGGCGGAACCTACCCGGCCGACCTCACCAATGATTACCTGAGCGTGATCAGCTATGACGTGGAGCCATACAGCCGCTCCGGTCACTACCAACTGGCGAATGCCGGCATCGGTACCCTGTCGGTACGCTATCAACAGCTGTCCAATCGTCTGCGCGCTTACCAGGACCTAGTCGATGATCGCTTGGAAAGCCTCACCGCCTTTCGTGCCGTCTCCGTCGCACCCGAGGAGATGAGCGCACTCGATCTCGAACTGACCGAGCAAAACCAGCACAAACAGCGCCTGGCGGCGGCCGCCGACTTTTGCGCCGGGTTGCCAGGGGTAACACCTTGTGAACAACATATTGAGGCGGCAATTAGGGTGATACCCTAATCAACGAGCCGAGGCCGGCTAATGCCGCGCTGGCAGGATTGCTGTTGCCAAAGGACTAATAACATCATGCGAATAAACGAAAGACAGAGGCATATACCGCTAATAATTGGCGGGGATCTCTGAGTAAAATTCGCTATTTTATTAGTGATATAAGCCTTTCTCTAGAGAAAGCCCTTACAGCAAATGCCCCACCTTAACAAAAATCAGCGCGCCTTCATCCTGGGTAAAAGGCGTATGTTGACTTAGGTGTGGTGACCGTATCCAAGAGCCGGCCGGATACCGTCCGTGTTCGTCATGGAACA